>Ga0157369_10000083_pt1 | contig 131350 bp, 216 predicted proteins | sample C25metaG_FD_113461 | JGI IMG/M metagenome (GOLD analysis project Ga0157369, IMG submission 113461) | Corn rhizosphere microbial communities from Kellogg Biological Station, Michigan, USA - C2-5 metaG | ecosystem: Host-associated > Plants > Roots > Rhizosphere > Soil | place: USA: Michigan... | reverse complement strand
TGCGGTAATACCGTTGTTGAGATTACCTGCATTGTACAACGTACCGGCCTTTTGAATTTCTTCAAGGGTGTATTCTCCTGATGTGAACTTGGACTTGATGATCCTGAAGCCGAATACAAAGTTATCGTATGGAACCCACAACTTCAAACCCTGTGTAGCAGCCTGTGGAAAATAGCCTCGGTAGGTGATTTGCATTGGACCAACACCATTGCTTGTTTCTTTCAGGTCAACCACTCGGTGATAGAACTCCTTGTAGTTTTCTTCTGTCACTGTGATGTTAGAACCATCTGTGGTGGTGAACACACCGCCTCTGTCATGGCCGTAGATGTTCCTGCCATGAGATTCCTTAGACGCAAAGGCCGCAGCAATCCATAGCGGAAGTCCTACAAAGGATGCCGCTGCAATTAGGTCTGCTACGTTAACGAAGCCTTGACCAGTCAGGATTTCTGCGTTAGTTACCATAATCTGATTGTATCACAAGATGCGTAACTAGGATTCGAACCTAGATCGGACGGTGCCAAAAACCGTTGCCTTGCCGTTAGACCATTACGCAGTGCACCCAGCGGGATTCGAACCCGCGTCAAAGCGATTATAAATCGCCTGTTCGGCCTCTGAACTATGGATGCGAGCCCAGCACGCTTGCGAACGTACTGGATGATATGTTTCCTTCACCAAGTGCCTGACATATCAGAGGTTAGAAGATGTTCTCACGCCGACTTCTAAGCGAACGGTGATGTGCCGCAAGACCACACCGTTTAGAGCGTTTGCGCATTGCTCTATTTGAGCCACCTATCGGATTCGAACCGACGACTTTCTGCTTACAAGGCAGACACTCTGGCCAACTGAGTTAAGGAGGCATTGCTAGGCATTTGTAATGACCGCCCCTAGCGGCGGTACCTGTAGATCAGTTTACCACATGGTTCACGATGTAGTCAAGCATGCCATTGTCGGTTTCCCTGTACCACACCCGGCGCTGTGCCACTGTGCTCTCAATGCGCTGTGTGCGCTTGTCGAAATACTCGACAGGCATCGGCTGCATGATCGGGTAGAAGTACGCTCCGTTGAAATTCCTGTCAGGGATTGGCAGGCTCTCGGGACTCTTGGCACCGATCATCCCAAGCAGTTCGCCCTTGTTCTTGCTCTGCAACTCATTGTGGCTGTAGAGACTCTGAGCAACTGCACTGATTGCATTGCGGTTTGCGTCCATCTTCCTCCACTTGAAATAGTCAACTACCTCTTCGCGCTTCAAGGAAAACACACGAGCATCGAAGACAGCAGGCTTTGCAGTCTGCAATTCACGATTGAAGAAAGCCGTGGTGTATGCAGCAACAATAGAAGAAATCTTCTGGGTGTCGTGGAACCAGCCGGTACCACGAAGCAGGAGGGAAATCTCGTCAGACTGAGTGTAGGCAAACACCACCGGAATATCTGAGTTTCCACACAGATTGTAAACTGCAAAGTCCATGGCCTCAGTAATCTCAGAGTCGAAAGGCTTCTCAAATCCCTTGGTGAAGGTGTGAAACGCCTTGCCATCGATGCGTACGCCAATGAAATCACCATAGACATTGCCACGAGCCTTGTACTCTAGACTCTTGAATGACTCACCGAACTCGTCACGCTTTGGCTCTCTGTAGACCTTTGGGGAACCGTCCGGATTCCTTACACAGTTTATCATGAATGCTCCTTAGACAGAGGCACAGGCATCGGTGTCGCCACCGGGGATGTTTGCTGACTTGATTTCGACCGTACGCAGTGCACCATCGACGGAAAGGTCAACAAGAAGGTTGACAGAACATGAAGAGACACCAAGCAGAGTGACACGGAAGGTCTCTCCAAGTCGGGCGCACTGTCCCTTTCCAACAACCTGATTGATGGACTGGCCGTTTGCCATACGCACATCAACGATACAGATGTTGCTACCAACTGGAATACCACACGCCGAAGCGTCCGTCACCAGAAGGTTCAGGTTCATGGTCTTGGCTGGGCCATTGGCACAACACTTGAATGATCCGGGCTGCACAGAAAGCGTGGGATTGCACGTCACGCTTGCAGCGACGGTGGGGGCAGCAGATGCAATGATAACTGCTGGCATCGCCCATGCGGCACCCTTTACTACGGTTCTACGTTCCATGGGGACTCCCCTTTGGTTGGTTGGTTAATTTGTGCGCCGCCAAGGACTTACACCCCGAACTCCTTGCCAAATGCAAGGTATGTTACTTGTTACACCAACGGCACAAGTGGTAACTGTCATACACCATTACGTTGTTTTCCGGTCCAACGAATGACAGACCTTATTGTTACCAAGTGGTGCGGACGGAAAGGTTTAAAAGCCTTCCGTCCACGCTCCGGTGACAGGAATCGAACCTGTGACGGGATGAGTACCGAAATGGTTAACAGCCATTCACAACTAGCCAGCAGTTGTCTCACCGGAATGCGGCGCTTACTACCCTATAGCAGCCACCGTAAGATTCAATTGTATCAGGCTCGCAAGCGGCTGTCAAGCCCCTCTGCGATCTGGTCTTCGATTGCCCTTGCATGATCTTCGCCACGCAACTCTCTCAGAGCCCATTCGAATGCCATCTGCTGTCCTCTTAGCAATCCAATATACCAAGAGTCTTCATCGTGCACTCGCCTGTTTGTGTTGTCAGCGATCCCGACTAGGTGCTTCTTTGCGAACGCCGCCCGGTCTGCGATCTTTTCCTCTGGACTCAACCTTTTTCGTTTCCTTCTTTGGCGGAAGCGCTAGGACAACCAAGTGTCCCGGTCCCTCTAGGCGAACCCACTTGCCTAGGAACTCATAGTCTTCCTTCAATCTGTTGATATACTCAACACTACCATACACGTGGTAGTTTCTTACCTTAGCCATTAAACTCCTTAGGGGGTCGGCTTCAGCACAGTGCCATTTGCTGCATCGATCACAAACTCAGATGCTGCGGAAAGAGCCTCATGAATCGGACCCTCGGCACTGGTAAAAACCATCTGGTCACTGAGAGCCTTCTTGACTCCCTTTGCAATATCAGCACGGACAAAGTAAATCTTGCCCTTGACCTCGATTGCAGCGAACGCAACTGGTGCATACGTTACATCATTCTTGTTAACTGCCATTATTCTCCTTTGTTAAGTTAAGCCAACTGGTCAGCCACTCGCATCCCACCCGTTTGTTGTCTCGCTTTCGTTAATCTACTCGCTTAACTCACCGGCCTAAGCCTTGTCCGCTGTGTTGGTTGGTGGAGCCGCCGAGAATCGAACTCGGGTCCAAACACTCTATCGTCACAGTTCCGTCTACAGTCATTTGCGTACCGCGCCCGGTATTGCATTTACCGCCACCGGCTTTATTTCAGAAGCACGGAAACTGTGTTTTGATACTCTTGGTTAATAAGGCGGTATCGTGCCCCATCCTTGTTTATCTTTCAGACAGTGACAAGCGAGAACTCAGCGACAAGCGCCTCGTACTCGGCATCGATGTTTTCCATCGATGCGGAAACAATGTTGTCCATTGCATTTGTTGTTTTGGACCTTTTAATGATCTGTCCAATCATGACTGAGAACCATGTTTAGTTATGTCTGTCGAAACCTGTCGGCCCCTTGTACCCCTAGATTATCACCCTAGAGGGCCGGTGTCAAGACGTATAGTCTCTCCAATTTGGACGAAGGATTCCATCCATAATTGCCTTGTCCTCAATAGACTGTTCTAATGTTATTTCTTCTTGCCAGTCCTCGTCTAACGGAGGTAACTCTTCCATACTGTACTCCTTGTGTCAAGCCCGTGATGGTGGATTCGAACCACTCACTTCTGGCGCTGGGACTGCGACCCAGAACTTATCTCCCTTACGGGCCGGGTAAGTGTATCTTTGCACCTTGCCAGATGTTGAGTTTGTGGTGGAGAGTAGAAAGGCTAGATTTGATTGATGTAAGCAATTAGAAGGAAGCCCATTCCTTAGCCACCGTTTGTTTTTGCAGGAGAGTGAGAGCGCTAGTGATTTCATCCAATTGAAGTGTTTAGAAGGAAGCACTGCCCGTAGCCTGCAAGTTTATTCTACACCCGCTCAGAGGTACTTGTCAAGCACCTCTTCAGTGCGGAATGCGTTGTCTAGGTTGAAGACTACATCAGCCTCGGCGGGGCTGTCAACCAGCGTACCGCGAGCCTTTGCGTGCAGTCTAAATAGATCACCGAGCGATGGGTAGTTCTTGCGAACGACCGCACTCACAAGGTTTTCTGTGGTCAGCGACGTGCTGGCAGCGTTGTTACCACCGTAGCCATAGCCACCGAGGCGCAGCGCCATGTCGATCCAGATGGCCTCACCCGTCTTCATATCGAAGATATAAGGAACGGAGTTGGTCGTAGGAGTCGTCAGGTCAACACGGTTTTCGACCGTACGAGGATCGTAGACCTCTCCCGAATCGTGGTCGTTTCGCTCCATGTAACCAGCAAACACCTCAGGAATATCCGAAAGATTCTGACGGCTGAAGGAGTGAACGGTCATGGCGACATAACGCGCACCGCGCTCTAGAACCTTTGCAGGATCAATGTCGATGAACTCGCTTGCTCCGTGCGGAGCAGACGTAATATCACCAGAGTGCGTAGCACCCAGACCACGGAGGTTGTAGTAGGCCACAGCCTCCACCGTGTTGAAGTTGTCATCCAGCAGCACAGCAGAAAGGTCAATGTCTACACGACCGTTCCGGCCACCAATGTCAATGTCCTTCCACCAGATGAAGAATCGAAGAACATTGGTCTTTTCGTTGAACGGCATACGAGAACCACGACCAAGAACGCGACCCTTTGAGGCATCACGAATCGTCAGCGGAACGGTTACGCCGTCCAGAGCGGAGTCAACATACACCTTGCCCAGAGAACCCTTCTCGCTGAAGCGAGCCACGAGACCCTTGTTGCACGCCTCCACCGCCGCATTGCGGACAGAAAGGTCAATGTCACCACGAGTGTCAGGGATCGCCTTGAACTTGGAAACGTTGCCCTTCGGGAAGAAGATTCGGTTTCCACCACGGTCAGCCTGAAGGGCAGCACGAGCCTGAAGAAGCACAGGTGCGGACACCTGAGCAGCGACAGCATCGAACGCCTTGACAAATGCACGGGCCTGCGTAATGTTGTTGGCAGAGCGTAGTACCTCATCGAGACGACGCGCAAACTCACCGGGGCGAGTCTTCAGTAGAGAAACAGCAGCAGACGTGGCACCACTTGAAAGAGCATTCTCGACAGCGCTGTTGAACGTGACAGGCTTGCGCTTGTTGTCACGAACCGTTGCAAAGGCAGATGCGGCAATGGGGAACTGAGCGCTGTACTCACGAGGGTGCAGACGCTCGCCAAGACGCTTGAACGTCTCAGGACGACGAGCAAAATCCTCATCCAGACCATTGATCTGGTTGAAAAGACCAAGGATGAGACGACGCTCAGAACGAGCGAAGGACTTGAACCGAGTCTTCTCAGCAAGGGACACATCGCCATCACACAGGGCAACAGCGAAACGCAGAACGTCGGTGGCTGTGTCGAACTTGAATACCTCGCCCATTGGAAAGAACTTCAGGTAACGGTAAGCCTTTGCAGCAAACCACGCCTTGTTCTCACGGTTGCCGAAATTGAACTCGCCCTGAGGCTGCTGCATCAGGTGCTCCCAGAACTCAGAGATATCCTCTCGCTCCTGCTCACCGTAGCCAGCCTTCTGGTTTACCACAGACATGATCGTGGCAAAGAAGTCCTGCTGGTACGCCACACCGACCTTCTTGAATCGAGACTCATCGAAGTCCAGTTCGGGACGCTCTGCCTTCTCGTAGACAGGCAGGATGCGAAGACCAACCATGTCACCGTAGTAGTGCATGATGGCGTTCAGGTACAGTTCAGCGTCAGACGCCTCCATAACCTGCTTGGGGAAGTTGGGATACATAGGGGAATAACGCTTGACACCCTTGATACGCTTTGCCTCGGCAATCACGTCATTGGCGATACCGCCGAAGTCAGATGCGGGCACGTCAAGAAGGGCCTTCACGGCGTCAGCGTCCAGCGCAAATCCCAGACGGCGCAGGTTTGCATCGAACGACGCAACGAGCGCAGCGTTCTTTCCAGCCGCGCGGCGCATCGGGACGAGAACCTTGCGGGTGCGTCGGAACATAAATGCAGTGTTGGACATGATCAATCTCCTTGGTGGTTGTTGGTCTACTAAGAATAACACGCCAAGTTCTGGGTGTCAAGTGTTGCCCGCGATGAGGGATTCGAACCACTCAATTCCGGCTTTGCCACCGGCGTTTTATCCAAGTTCAAACTAATCGCGGAAGATCGAGGTGTGCAGCCCTAGCATTCCGATATACACACCTCTGCGGGTTTCCTCACATATGCCCTTCGGTTCTAATAAATGCCGTAACAGGCTATGAGTGGTGTCAAGAGGCTTTCGTCATGCTAGTAACTACTTTGCCTCAGGGTTCCCGGCTTACCAAACGTGTCTCTAGAGGGATTCGAACCCCCATTCTAAGATTAGGAATCTTATGCACTATCCGTTGTACTATAGAGACTGGTGGGGAATTCTCCTTTTTATGCATGTGGTCACGCCCCTAAAACACCATGCGTTGCTGATACTTTGGTTCGCGCTCATTTCTCAGCCTTCACGAATAGAGTCTCGGAGCCTCTATTGCTTGTGGATCAGGTGGGACTTGCACCCACAGGTTTCAGCGTCCATTGTCGGCTTTAGACTGAAACTAGTTCTATTCACTGACCCAAGTGTGGGATTTCGCATAAGTAACCAACTGCTGCTTACCCACGACCCTCAGGCGGGATCACTCCCTCTGTGATTTTGGCTCACGAGAACAACCTCCACCCTCAATTTTCGTATGGTGGTCCACGGCTTCTTTAGGTAGAAGCAACCTTCGGCTGGTTAAGCCAAACTAATTGGTGATTGGGCAAGCACCCATCAAGCCCAAGCACCAAATTTATTGTCTGGCAGGACGCCCGTCCAAGCGGTTCGCGCCTAATCATTAGGAGAGATTGCCACTGTCGAGACTTACCTTATCGAGTGCTCTTTCGGCTTCCTACCTCCGTAGACATACAACGTGTTTTCCTACGTCAGACAAATCTATGAAGTTTGTTGGAGGATTTACGGACCTCCGTTAAGTCAGTCAATCTTTCTACTACCTGACCTTCCGACCACCTTGGTAAAGGAGATAATGTGGCTATCCTTATATCTATGAAGTTTTAGTGTCCGTTGACTTTTGCGATTGCGAGGTAGTTTCCTGAATGCAAGGCACGGACCACACCCTACACTACCCCACCGGCCAGACCCGCAAGTCTGAGCGATTGCATTTATTTGCGACGGTTGCTATTCCGTCCTCTGTATTCTAGTCTACCAAGATTGGAACTGGCTGTCAAGGTGACTGCGACGTTCGTTTCTTGCTGACGAGTGGAACTCTATCAGAAGGTTTTGCTGCGGTCAAGTGCCTCTTCGGCCTTCCACTGCTCGATCTTCTCAGGAGGAACATCACGCTCATCCCAATAAGCGCCAGCAGTAACCGTATTTGGCTTGACTTCGGTTCTACCCTCGTCAATGATCACAACTGTACACTCTTCGATCTGACGCTTGGTGCCATCTAGGACGATCACCGGCCCGCCATGGTGAGACTCTACCAGTTGGAGAGCGGCATGTACAGCCTGTGCAGCCAACTTCTTCGGACTCATCTTCGCATCCTTACGAACCTTGATTACCAGTCTAAGTTCTCTAGGATGTTCTTCATTTTCTACAGACATATTTCAACCTTTTCTTGTTCTCTACTCCATTATAACTACACTAGCAGGTCTGCTGAGTGCCTGTCAACTCCATATAACACCCGGTGGCCTCTTGATCGCCACCATCTTTGGCCTCTCTGGATCATAGGTCTCCCAGTCCCCTCTTGGTCGCCTAATAATCTCTACGGCCCCCTCCTTGATTCCGCCCTCTGTCATCCATCTGACGAATTTAGAAGCCTCTTCCAGTGTCATATTCTCCCTGTGCACGTACTGGTCGCGCACCCATCGAACACCGTATTCGTACTCCATCACCAGTCCACCAATACTGTGAACTCGGCAGGAACCTCGTAACCGTCCATGCGCAAGTGGTAGACCATTTCTTCAATGGAGGGTGAGTTGTTGTGAGCGTCATAGCCCTCCAACTTCGACCATTCCTCAAAGGTGGCCGGAACGTCTGAAGCGCTGTAGTATTGAGGATACTCCTCCTTCATTTTCTGCCACTCACGCTGGCCCTCTTCAGACTCTTCCCACTGCTTGTCCATAAGCCATTGCTCTACATCTACAGAGTGATAGGTGTAGTGCCCGAGCCTGTCGTCACCGCGCATACCGGAGACCGTCGAATACCTACGCCCATAGACCTCTTCGACAAATCTGTCGAAGTCTGAGCAGTCCACTACTGGCTGATCATAATACTTCAATTCTGGCATGTTTTCTCCTTGTTAATGCCGATAGGGCGGGCAGGCGTTTGCCCACCCGCCCCAACGATTAGTTGAACGACTTGTTGACCAGTCTGTTGAGAGAACGGTCGGCGTTAATCAGGAACAACACATCGAAGACTGCCTCGTCCCATGTATCACAGTCTTTCAGGTGTGACACGTGAACCATACGACCGGTCTCGATCATGTTGATTGACCATTTACCGCGCTTCTTGCGAATGCTGTATCTGACAACCATCTTAGAAGATCACTTCCTCGATGAGTTTCCGGTAAATCTTGATTTCTCGATCCTTGGGCCATGAGTTGGCTTTCCATCTGACAGCAGCCTCGTAAGCATCATCAGGATCATCAAAGCGCCATTCACTCTGGATTGGCCCAATGCTCCAACAATACTTTTCACTTTCCATCAGAAGTGGCCCGGTGCAACCTGAGCAACGGTGATACCGCGCTTGCGAACGTGACGAACAACCTGATCGCGGTCGTCAAAGACCATTCTGATGTTCCAGTTGGGGATAACCTTCTGGTCATACAGATCAGCCTTGATTCGGTAATCAGGACGATCGTCACCGTGCTTCCTCATGTGCAGGAAGTAGTCACCATTCGTGAAATCGAAGTGCTTCTCGATCCACGCACGCGTCTCAGCCTCGCACGAGTCCTTGCGACCCGAAACAAAGATGACGGCGAAACGCTCGGCAAGAGCCTTGACAACGCTGATAACATCGTACTTCGGGTTGTCAAGGCCGACCTTCGACTCGTCGTATGGAGAGCGAACCCCCTTGTGGTCAGCAACAGTGCCGTCAATGTCAACGACAATTGCCTCGGGGCTTGCCTCGTTGTGCTTGTACTTCAGAGCACGAGGGTGCGGCAGCAGGATATCAATGATTTCCTGACTGTTGAGGTCGTTGTAGAACTTCGTGATAACATCAGCACCGACCGTACGCTCACGCGCCGCATCCCTCATGATGAGAACGTCAAGAGGCTCGTAGAAGGTGACCAGTTCAACGTCCTGAGCGTGCTCATGAGCGAACTTGACCAACTGATTACGGAAACGCCTGTTGATGTTGGTGTCTGCAACGATAACGTCCATTCCGGCAGCAAATGCACCCTCCATCTGGGCACGCTGAACGTCTGTCAGGAACTGCTCAGTTTCCTTGTCACCGAACTTGGTGATGCCATAGGTAGCGCGAATGTCGTCACGGCACGTGATCATCGTGTTTCCGAACTCATTGGCGTACTCGATAGCCCACGTGGACTTGCCACTGGCAGGCGCACCAACGGTGATGAAAACGGTCATGTTTACTCCTAAATGTAGTCTGTGATTGGGACTCGGCCACGCGGCATATCATTGAGGATCATGCGGCGCATGCTCGGGTCTTCGATGGACATGAGCATAGCATAGAACATGGGCTCTCGTCTAGCGATCCACCGCGCCCTCTTCTCGTGACCAGAGCAGAAGTCATAGTCCAGAGTACGTAGGCCCTTACCACAAAACTTGCAGTGCTTTCCGTATTCTCCACGGAGGTAAGCCTTGTACTCTTCGTCCGTCATGCTGCTCTTGTCGCTGTTGCAGCGCTCACACGAGACTGCAAGGTTGGTGATCCTGTTGCTACCGCCTCGGCTCTGCGGGGTAAGGTGCTCGATGGTACCATTCTTCAGGGTGAGAACACAATCGCAGTAGCGACAGTTCCTGCCGTCTCGCTCAAAAAGCAGACGGAGCATCTTCTGACGCGAGGACGCATTGTTGCGGACAACGAATTCTGAGGGAACCGCAGGCTCCACGATGATGGCGGTCTCCATCACTTGCTCGACGTGTGGTAGTGGTTGCAGAGCGGGCAGGGATATGCGCGTGAGGCAGAAATATCCCTGCCTGCCCCCTTCATGTTCTGAAGTGCACCAAGAGCCGACTCCAACGACTGGTACGCACGCTTGTTGGATGGGCAGAGCCCACGATTTGCTTCGGCTGGTGACAGCCGAAGGGGTCGAACACGTGTGCGAGAGCGCTGAGGTCGGCTCATGGTTACACCTCCGTTACTAGCGGTGCCTCCTTACGAGGCTTGACTGAGAGCAACGCTACAGGATGGATCGGCCTGCCGTCAAGTACGAGGAACATGTACTTTGCCAGAGCAGGGAAATGCTTTTGTATGGCCACGGCTGCGGTCTTTCTGTCAACCATGTCCAGACGCTCGTGAAGAACTGTGCTTTCCAGAGTGTCGATGGCAGAGTACACCGTCGAAACAATCTGAGAAGCCTCCTTCAAGAACTTCTTTCCAGCATTGTCGATGAACTCGTGGAACTCTTCAGGCAATTCACGCTTCAGGTCTTGAAGCGCACCGCCCTTCACCATGTGCTCCCAGACAGTCTTTTCAGAAAGTCCAGTCACCAATCGGTGCAACGCGATGTAGTCCGGAGACTTCATCTTCGTACGGAAGTCAGGAAGGTCGTTTCCGTCCCTATCCTTACGACTCGTCCAAAGGTACACGAATCCCTCGTCACCATCGGGAATTGCAGCGGTGTCACCTGAGTCAAAGTTGGCGAGGATTCGCTTAACCTTGTCAGGCCACTCAGCCTTGTCGAACTCCTGAACATCAGAATTGCCGGTCTCGTTGTCGATAACGTCAAGCAGCACTAGGCCCTTGTAGTCACCGTAGTCAACGACAATTCTGTTCTCCGGGTAGATGATTTCGAACAGGTAGGTCTTACCCTGTAGTGGCGAAAACACCATTTCGGGAGGCAGGTTGTTTGCAGACTCTGCCACTGTCTCTAGGTAGAACTTGGTTGCCCACTCGGCCTGCTCTGAATGGAATGACCCACGAGTGGAAATCCATTCCTTAGTTGGAGTGCCGTTGCAGTAGTCATCGGTTACGAGAATACCCAGCGATCCGTCCATCTTCTCCATGCGCAGGGTATGACCGATGGGAGGGTACTGAATCACACCCTCGTCCCAATTGAAGAACTTGGGGAAGGGGCGAGCCAGAACGGTGTTTGTCTCGTAGTTCCAGACAAGTCCACGACATGCGAGGGTTACGTCGTCCCATGCACGAGCGAACTGAGCCTTTGGCGTGTAGTTGAAGATTTCCCAAGGAAACTTCTCATGTGTGCGGGCAGAGACGTTTCCGTCTTCGATATGCCTTGCAAGCAGTTCTGTGTCTAGAATCTCGTCTAGGCTTGTCATGATTTCCTCTTCCTCTTAGTCGGTGCGCTTTTCGCTACCGGCTTTTCTGTAGAAGCCTTTACAAGTTCAATCTCTCTGAACTCGACCCAGACTTCCTCACCATAGGCGATCTTAACACGGCATGACATGGGTGTCAAGGAGCCTACGATCCTGCCTTCTTTACCCAAAGTACCGGGCGGTAGAGGCATATAGCGGTTGCAGTTTCGAACCACCTTAACCCTGTCACCTACTTTGAACCCTACCTCCATCAAATCTCCTTAACGTTGGCAATCTGGAATCGTGTCCACCAGCCGTCCAACCTCAGGTCTAGATATGCCATGTCTTCCTCAGCCGGTACGTACTTGCGCATGATTGACTGCACTGTATCATAGTCCTCCTGAGTCATGTCAACATGATAGGTAGAGAAGCCGCTGATAAATCCTTTATGGTCAGCCATTGTGCTTCCTCTCGTATGCCCTCAGAGGCTCGGAATACGCTTCGAAGTTATTAAAGATCAGAGGAAGTGCCTCAGATGCCCTCCTGTTCAAGCCCTCCGCGTCGAGAACAATGTAGTTTAGACTGTACTTCTCACACACGTTGACCCAGTATTCATCGCTACCCTCGCGCACATCGCCACCATACCGGAGCGGGTCTGCCTCAAATGGGATATTGCTCTTGGTGATCAGGTAAAGGTCTGACTTCTGGCGAATAGCATCAGCGACAAGACCCTTGGGCGGTGCTCCGATGGTGTCCTGCCAGTGCGGGAATTCCCAGTAGCCTACCGTGGAGAACAGGTCAGTGTCTTGAATGATGAACTGATGCGGCTCCCACATTTGTGCCGACTGCTGCAACGCCGACTGACCCTTCCAGATATCTGTCATCGAAGAGACCGTAATCTCATTGACAGTGTTCTCTAGGTACGGACGGGCATACTCTGGAACAAAGTATGAGTCTGTAACTGCCGAGAGACGCTTGGCCAGCGTTGTCTTTCCGGTGCTCTCCGCGCCGAAGATTGTAATGCGTCGGGTGAGGTGCTTGGCAAACTCAGGAGCAATTGCCGACCACATGTCGTAAACATCCTCGCGCACCTTGGTGGCCTTGATTGGCATAATGGAACGCTCAGGATCGTACGGCATGAACTTGCCATTCATTTCATCGGCCAGACGCTTGCCATAGACCTCAGAGGCAATGTAGGTGTCTCCGGGCTTTGCACCCTTGCCGTTCAGAATGCCTCGCCACATGTCCCAAAAGCCGGGAGCGTCAGCGTTCTGCTCCATTTCATGGTAGACGCTGTTGACGCGGGTGTTGGGAAGTGCGTCAGCAATTTCCACAACTGCCTGAATACGATGAAGTGGAAATGGCTCAGACGGCTGGGTACAAACGACCACCGTGCTCTTTGTCCCAATTGTCCCGGCGTACTGATCAGCGAACTGAATCAGTGCCTTGTGACCCTTGGTGACTGGCATTGCTGTCAAAAGTACCCAGACCGTCATGAGTTTACTCCTTGTTTAGATGATCCCAGCCGGGATGCATTTCGATTGGCTGAACCGCTGCGGGTTGCACCGGCTCAATGCCTGCCTTGCGACTCTGGTTCCAAACATACCACCCGTAGAGCGTGTTGGCAAGGAAGAAGATGTACTGGACACCAACGATGAACAGGCCAGCGGTGAAGTAGGTGTAGATGGCAAACACGTTGACCACAGCCCATACCGCCCAGTTCTCCAACTTCTTGTTATCCAGAAGGAACTGAGCCAGAATGGTCAGAACAAGGATAACCGTGTCGGTCCATGCGAACGATCCACCAAAGTGGGTGTTCAGACCAAGAGCACCTGCATACGCCGCGCCTGTAGCCATAAGGTACACCGGAACCCACTTGATTTCAACCCTAGAGACAGGGCGAGTCGCAGCGTCGGAACGCCAGCGGAACCAGCCGTAAATTAGGCTGAGTGTCAGGTAACCGTTCAGCACCGCCGATGCCAGCAGACCACTCTGAACAAAAAGGATGCAGTACAGAGCCGTGCTCAGGGCACCGATGGGGTAGTTGATGCGGCGTTCCTTGACGCACAGGTACGTGCAGGAGTAAGAGGTAAAGACGGCAGCAGCCTCTAGGAGATTGACGCTATCGATCCATCCCGCTCCCATGCCGATCAGGTAGGAGAGGCCGGTGGCAACAACAGCCACCACCAGACTCACCAGAATGTCATTCTTCGGCCCAACTCGTGGAGCCACTGCAACTGCGGTCATCATGCCCTCGCGTTCTCTCGGACCTCTCGGAATGGGGTCACTGAGTGGAAGATACCGTCCTTCCAGACGGTTGTCAACTCGGACCTCTGTAGAGCCCACTCAGAAGCGTCGTCCACAGCGTAGTAGTCACCAGTCTCCATGTTCTTCAACACAGCGATGCGACCACGTAGCGACTTCTTTAGACCGTTGTCGGTCTTGGGGTTCTTGAAGATCGGCTTTTCCACACCGTTGATGGTGACGTTGGTGGCCTTCATGGCGAACCCGAAAGTGTCACGAGTCTGGTACTGGTAACCGAAGGAACCCATACCGAAGACGACATTTGCCGAAGCAAAGCCCTTGGCGTCAAGACGCTCTAGAATGTCCTTAGCACGCTCGTAGTTGATGCTGTCTCCGTAGATAACACCAATGTGAGAGTCGAGCAACTTGTGACCGGTTTCGGTCTCGGTGCCGCCGAAAATCTCCCAAAGGAGTTCAACGACACCCTTTTCCTCAGGAGTGCGATCCTCAGGCGAACGGTACGAGCCCTTGATACCACAAAGGATATCAGCAGGATCACCAGAGTCAGGACGAATAACCAACTTACCGTCACGCGCCATGATCTTGTCCTTTAGGGCAGGCAGCGTCTCGGTGATGACCTTCCACAAGTCCCACGTGTCAGAAACAACCGAAAGGATACCGCTCGGGTAAAGGTTGATAAGACGCTCGTAGGTCTCCTGCTCGTCATCCTCACCACCGGCACACATCACAGAGTGCTCGGTAGCAGCGACAGAGCCACCAATGAGGTATTCCTCGGCGTTGCTAACGTAGAACTTCTCCACGGCTTCAATTGCAGGAATGGTGTCCGTACCCGTGAACTGGGTTAGGTGACCAATGCCCGAAAGGGCAGCCGACTCAACACCGGCCATACCACGCATCGAGAAGTCGTGACCCTGCCAGTCCACGAACTCAGCAGGCGATCCCGTCTTTGCAGCATACTCTTCCAGCAGACCGCGCATACGCTTGGCGATGGTGGCGCTGGTCATGGGCATCCACAGAACATTGGACATAAGAGTCTCAATGTAGTTGACCAGCCAGAAGAAGTCCGGGTGCGTGTTCTCGACCGTGAACATCGGAACACGGAGCGGAACGAGAGCGCCCTCAGGAAGAGACTTGAACTCTAGAGGCAGGTAGCCCAGTTCGTGAAGCGCACGAATGTGATCAGAACCAATCTCATTCGGGCCGAGGTACGTGTTCATACGACGCTCGTACTCAGCACACACGAAGTCAACGTCTTCATCGAAGAAGTCATCAAACTGGTCCTGAAGGTATTCCTTTAGGAAATACTGAAGACCGACGTTCACCACGTGATCGATACCATCGATTCGGCTACCGCGCGGGGTCCAGTTGGAGTAGACAAACTCCGTTCCTGCGGGGTACTGGCGGCGGTGGTCAACCTTGTAACCATCGCAGAGAGTGATAACATTCAGCATATCATGCATAGTTTGTCAGTCCTTCCGTGACCTTTAGCGTGATGACGCGAGGGTCGTTGATTTCAACAGAGTCGGTGGAAATGAGGTTGTTGTAGTGCTGCAAAAGGGTTGCAGTGCCCTTGGTGAAAAGTCCGTGCGTGACGAACAGGTCGAGAGTCACACCATATACCTTGTGAGCCTCTTCTGCAAGTCCGATGAACGTGCCGCCCGCGTCACACAGATCGTCCACCACGAGGTAGTGGGAATCAGGGATGAGGTGATCGAAGAAGTGGAAGCCGCTCAACTTGTTGGTGTGCGGGTCACGAGTCTTGCCAGCCTGAAACACCGGCAGTTCGAAGTGTGCAGCAGCCTCCTGAGCACGCTTCTGAGCCCCAAGATCGGGCGCAATAATGCCAGCGTAGTCCTTGACGTGAACACCAGCCGTCTCCATGCAGTGGCGCAGGCGAATTTCTGGGACCACGAGCCTGTCGATCAGGGCGGTGGTGGCCAGAGAGTGAGGATCAAGAGTGACAACATTCTGGAAGTTTCTCTCATTGACCATCTTGGCAACGCTCTTTAGAGTAAAGAGCCAGTCGCCTTCCCACTTGATGCGATCCTGTCGGGCACCGGGGACACGAGGAAGGACAAGGCTCCGAATCGGATTGCCCCTCTCAGCAAAAGAGTCCGCTACGAACATATGCGTAACGAACTCGTGTAGTGATTCCGGACGGCTAATCATGAATGTGTCGTTATGACTGGCATTGAAGTTCCAGACAGTCTCTAGATCAACAACAGGGGTGTTATCTGGATACATACCCAGATGAACGGTTTCAGCGACACGATTAATAGAAAAGCGATCCGTCTTGTTTCCAATTTGTAGTGACATTGTTTTTCTCTCTTTCATTTGAGTACCGGCGTTTGTCGAACCCGGTAGATTTTAATGGACGTGGTGACGGGACTTGAACCCGCATTTACTTCGCTTTGCAGGCGAACGGCTAGCCAATTCACACCACACCACGATAGATTATTTAGTTATTGCGTGAGCGTGATAGGATTCGAACCTACTCAGACGCAGTGCAAGAGGGTTACAGCCTCCCCCAACTCTCCAACGTTGGCGCACGCCCATGGTTGGGTAGTTTAACCGAACTCTACCCGAAACGGACCTCGTTATGTCTACACGAGAGGCTATGAGGCCAAGCAACTCGCTGATTTATTATGTACTCAGTCTAGCACATCGATCACCGGGCCGTCAAGCCCGTGATTTCCCCGTCCTGAGACGGTTACGCTTCAGCAGCCACTCACGCCATGTTACCATGACGCAGTTTCGCTGTCCACCGTAGCAATGCTCTCCGTGAGCATCGCAACGCATGGTGCGAAGAAATTCATATTCTTCGCGGTCGCCCGAAGGCATACTGCAAGGACCAGCCATCTTTGTGTCCTCCTTTCCAACTTTAACAGTTGGAAAGAGTCACGTAGAATTGAACTCCGTGTTCATTAGTACCTTTCTGGTGCGTAGTCCCACAACTGGTTGATACCAGCCGCGAGAAAGAAATAGCCAAACATCATCGCTTGAAGCGCCGCGCTCGGTGCGTGAAGCCAAATGAATCCGTTCAGCACATACGATAGCATAGCCATGACCCAGAGCGCAAACCCTGCAAAAGCAGATACTTGCACGACTGAGGTTTTCTCACACAGCATGCCGATGATCAAACTAACAGATGCTACTACCAGAATCAATCCCCAAATCTCCGTTGGCATAAGGGGATCGATTTCTGACAGCACAGTTCTTGCGCCACCCTTGTCATCCAGCAGCAGATGGTTAACTCCGAATACGGTTTGCCAAACTGCAAACAGATATCCCAAAGGGGTGACGTGTGTATTAATCGTCCTTTGGATTATGTTCATGACAGCCATGAACCCATTATACATCATGTCATCCAAAAAGGCTTTACGTTTGTCTTGTCGATCACTTCGTAGACATCGCTTTCATTGAAGGCTCTACCTACCGGCGATGTTCTCCTGCTCCACCAGTAATAAACGTTGTGGACGTGGCCGCAGCCAACGCACATACGCTTCCACTTGCTTTCAGGAGCCCAAACATAGCGAACACCCTCGTCGGTTCGCTTATACTTCTGGCCCCACTCGATCACTTCAACAATCTCGTAAACGTGAGCCTTGTTGTCGTTCTCTGGGCAGCCCTTGGTACGAACCTTTTCTCTCTTTGACCTCTTGCGAGGTGAGTGTGCGTAACGTGGGTCTTCCTCGTCTTCTGGACGGTAAGCGTTACGTTCTCGGTGGTCGGGCCATCCCTTTCCATCGAAACAATTGCTGCACATATTTCCTCCTTATTGTAGTTACTTACCTACTCATGAGTATCACCCTCCCATTCAGAGCGACGGCGCTCCAAGTCGTGCAGTTGCTTGACAAAAGTCTGGTTGCACAGAACCAACTGGTCGCGCCCACGACGCAACTTGTCGATGGCGTCCTGCGCGGACATACCCTGACGCATCAGGGTAAATGCCGTAACAAGTCCAGAGCGGTTGAGTCCAGCCTGACAGTGGACAAGGGTCTTGCCCTTTTCCAGACCGGCCAGAACCTCATCGGACGCTCGGAAAAGGTCTTCCTCTAGCACACCGTCGTGGCTGTCGTACATGCGGATTTCAACACGGTCAGTGCCGTCAGCAATCTCGTAACGCTCCCACGGGTACAGAGAGACGACCTTGACGAAATCGTCATCCAGAGCGTAGCCCTGCTTGCATCCACCCTGATAGAGATTTCCCTCAACGTGAGACAGAAGCGGAATGTCGATCCAGCCACTGGTGGATGCCATACGGACACCGCCCGTGATACGCCCATTGCGCCAGTCGATCTTTACGTTCTCCATGGTAATTTCCTCCCAAGGAACCTCTCGGTCCATACTAGTCCTTAGTGATGATGTAACCGAGACGCTTCATGCGCTCTAGCGCATCCTTCTCGGTGTCGAACTCAAACTCGTGCTTGGACGAGCCGAAACGCGGGTGTGCACACCAGTGATACATGTGCAGAATTAGTACGTGCTTGTTCCCCCGAACTTCGTACTCGGGAGGGGCAGCAAATGCTCGTGGATTCACTGTGACTCCTGACTCTAAGACTCTGTGGAGGGTCTTACAGGTTGAGTCTAGCACCTCACCAACTGGCGGTCAAGTTAAAGTTGTGACTCTTCCCTAAGTAGTGCACCTAGGAAGAGGAAGGCGTTGAAGATCATAAATGGCAGAATCAACAAGATGACGCTGACTGCATTTCCAGATAGAAGGAATGCAATGGCTCCAAACACCCAGAGACAGAAGGCAAAGAATGATCCGTAGACAACGGCGCGTTCCTTCCCTGTTGCCATTCCATAAATCTTTGTAATGCCAGTGATGATCAAACCGCCAGACCAGAAATACCCATTGACGGGAAGCACGGATAGAAATTCTCGTAGTCCCGGCGTAGCGCCTTCTCCGCTAGCGATCAGAATGAACATAACAATTGCAGTGGCGGTGGACACCAAAATCCACAGCCACGCGGACACGCTGTAGCGTGCGTTCAAAATCTTTCTGAGTCTCTGTCTGAATCCAACCATACTAACAGTGTAGCATGGTATGCGTTTAATCACCAGAATTGAGACGTGTAGGCTCTGAATCTGTGGCAATTTCCTCTTGTCTAACCTCAACACGAGAAGCCTGCCATGCCGCTAGGTGACCAGCGACGTTTGCATAGATGCTAACTAGTGCAAGATATAGAATAGAAATCTTGTCCCACGTTTGAGGAAATGCGAAGTACAGAAAGATTACCACAGGAAAGTGGCAAATCCAATGTAGCGTCAGGTGCCCATTCAACTTTCTCATGAACACAGGGTCGCCCTGAACTGACGCCCATAGGGATCGGATAACATTCATGTATCCATTGTACCGCATTATTCAATTGGTGGCGGAGGCGGGATTTGAACCTCTTAAATTGCGACCTCTAGGTTATGAGCCTAGCGAGCACTCCGAACTGCTCTACTCCGCTAGTCGTGATGGGTGGATTCGAACCACCGGCCTTTTCCTTATGAGGGAACTATTCTGCCACTGAACTACACCACGGCGCTCCGAGAGGGATTCGAACCCCCATCCGTCCGTTACGCTGATTATACTGGAAGGCTTAGAAGACCTCGGCGCTATCGGAGCATTCCACCAGTTTAGCAGGTCGGTGGGCACCTGTCAAGCGTCAGGCTGGTGGTGCCAATCCGGGCAGGGCCTCTGATTCATCGCCATTGATGACTTCACCGCCACTTGGGCCGTCACCAGCAGGGGACGAACCAGCAGGAACTGGGGTGCAGTAAAGCGACAGGACTACACTGTCATTTACAAGCCAGAACCACGTTCCGTTGACGTTGCCGTAATAGATGTAGCCCCATGGGGAGACACAACGGTAGCCGGGTCCAACGTAGAAAGCATCTACGTCACGGAAGTTGTAATAGTTGTTCGACCACTGGCCCTTGCCAAGATTGTAATAGGCTGGACAGCCCGTACCGGGGCCATCTGCATAAATGCGTGGAAGAAGTCGGCTCGACGGATCATTGTAAACTCGTCCACCATAGGAGTGACAACCAAGATTGTCGGTCGCTGCCTGAGCGGACACACCACTCAGGACAAGCAGCATTGCTGCAAACAGCGATGCAATCGCCATTCTGATCTTGTTCATTCGTACTCTTTTCTAAGATCGGCAAGCAGATCGTTTGCCGTTTCAATCACTTTCTTGGAGCGGTCAGTCGTGTCTTCGTGATACTGGTCAACATACCAGCGTTCTAGACCGCTGCCGCGATTGTATCGACGGAACTTGCCGCCGAATCCCAGACAACCTTGAAAGCGGTATTCTTCACACACGCTTGCTGTCTGATGATACATGAAATTGTCACGCCAACTCTCTGGCGCACCGCAGTGCTCAACGAGGATATCATAAACCTCGCTTGCCTGCTCCTGACTCATCGGCTTCATGGAACTGTCATGCCTGATCATAGCCTTGGGGCCTACGAATGGAATTGTAAATTTCGAAGCATAGCATGAAGAACTTTGCGATCCATATGACTAGGTATGTTGGGATGACCAAAGGCCACACGAGGCACCGAGCCCAGAACATCACATTCTTTACCAGATCGATTGCATTGCTGCGCTCACGCTTAGCACCACGCAAATCACCATCGTTCCACCGCTTCGATTCTTTCCAAGAACTGTAGGACCGGGCAACAGAGCGGTTGTAATCATTTATGTGAGCCATTCCCTGAATCCAGAAAATGACTAGAGCGACGGTGAAGTATGCAGCGAGTGGTCCAGCAATGTACATTAGAAACCCTCCTGCTCTCGGATTGCCGCGTGGTCGATCTGGCTCTTGGGAGCCATGCTGCTATTCTTGTTTCGAAGCCACGTAAAGCCCTTTACGGTAAGGTGCCCAAAGAGCACACCATGCCAAAATAGAGACATGAACGCAAACATCAAAGAGTTCGTCATATCCCTCTTCGCAGACTCACCGGCCCACCGCAGTTCATCACGGTCGTACCAGCCATTGTACATGTGCTCTCTGTTTTCCCGCAGGAAGGAATGGAAAGAGCGAATGCCTTGCCATTCCTTGTAATGCAGATGAGCCCGGTAAAGGTTGGGCACTGCCATGGCGATGACGCCAGTAATATACAGAATGAAAAGCATTCGCTCTCTCCCTTACGTTTAACGATTAAAGATTGATCTGAGGACACTTCCCCAGAAGATCAGCAGTAGCAAGTCTACCACAAACTCGATGATGAGCGGCGTGAACACCAGCCACCATGACCATGCAGCGAAGCCACCAACAGCACCCATCTTACACACGAAGAAGATGACTGTCAAGAGCAGTCCAAGGGTCAACGCTTCATCCTCTTCCTGATGAGTGCAAGACCAGTAACTGTCACCACGAACTGGGCGACTCTCTGCAACAATTTGATCTTGTTCTCGTTCTTCTCGATGAAGTGATCGGCATTCTTGATATTGAATGCTGCCCACTCCCTACCGCGCTGGTTGTCAAACACAGTCGTCCTCCGTAATGGTAAATGTCTTCTTGGTGTTGATTGCGTCCCTGTCTGAGACCAAATCCTTGATCTTGTCTGAGGCCAATGCTTTGACCTCTTCCTCGGTGCCCACGAAGTTGTCCCTCTGGAACACCATGCTACGACTATACACGGTGTCTGGGTCCACTGTAAAATAGCGGACCTCCTCAACCTTGACTGACCACACGTCCTTGCCCTGTGGCGTTACTGTGGCCTCGTACTTGCTCATTGTCTTCGACTGTTCTTCATTAATAGCGATTGTCATATTTCCCTCCATAAAAAATGCTACCCCGTCAAGGGTAGCACATTGAGAATCGGGTGGGATTCGAACCCACGATGGCATTTCTGCAACGGATTAAAAGTCCGACCCAATCGACCATGCTCTGGCACCGATTCATTGATGAGAAGTCTGGTAGCCGATATCACCAATTGCCGTAGCAATCTTGTCAACACCGTACTCTACGTCATCTGCCATATCAGACACAATCTCGTAGAAACGGGTAACGCCATTGCTGTCAGTCCAAGAGAGGTGACGCAAATCGCTGCTGGCGAAAACGTCCTCTTGAATTACTAGTGACTCTCCCATACCGCTCATGTGGGTGTAGAGGGACTTGAACCCCCGACACGCAGATTAAGAGTCTGCTGTTCTAACCAACTGAACTATACACCCATTGACCAGTCAGACCATGATCCCACGGTATACCGCCGCCATGATGCCTCGCCTCCATCCTGTTAGGAGTCTGGTCGTGCCGTTAGTGCTTAGCAGGTTTATCATCTAGATATTAGCACTTTTGTGATCCGGGTGGGATTCGAACCCACGTTCTCGGGCATTAAGAGTGCCATGCACTGCCAGACTGTGCGACCGGATCATACGGCTTTTACTAACTGGAAATCAGTTACCTATTTCTAGGAGGTATGCCGCTACCCTTTGTGGATGCGGAGGGATTCGAACCCTCAATGCTTGCTTGCAAAACAAGTGTGTTACCGTTGACACTACGCTCCCATTCAGTAGTTTAACGTCTTGCTCAGGACGGCCTCATCACACTAGCCTCATGTGATTCAACGACGTGGAGGTGATGGGATTCGAACCCACATATGACTGCTTGCAAAGCAGTTGCTTCCCTGTCAGGCCACACCCCCAAAGTGTGTACTTCAGTCTACCACACCGTCTGACGTGCTGTCAATACTGTACGTACCGCCCGGATTCAAGAAGTTGAGGCATTCTGAGCAGCAGGGAATCTTGATATCGAACGGTTCCGTATCCTCATCGGACACTTCAAATTCGACTTCTCCCACTGCTTCGTTACCCTTGCATGCGGCCTGAATACCACAGATCATGATAATCTGGTCAATGTTACTCACGTTACTCCTTGATATCAAGATTTACGATTTCCACTCCGCAGTCGCTGCCGGGGTCGAAAGTGTCATGCAAAATGTCCGTAGCATCGGACTTGTCAAACGCCTCTACCTTAACAGTGAGGCATACGGTGAATGTGTACTCTTCCATACCACTATTATACCTTGCCTGTTTTATCAGGCGTGACGACAAGTCAGGTACAGGTAATTGTTGTTCGTGGTGAACCTGTAAAGCCTACCGAACCAATCGCCATTGTAGGTGTACCCCCACTGTGACTGACAGTAGAATCCATTAGGAACAATAAATCCATTTACACCTGTCGGGCTGCACTTGTACCAGCCGACATTCTGCTTTGTGCCGTTCTCCCACCACGCCTGAATAACGGCGTCGGTTGAACTGCCACTTGTCTGACAGAACTTGTTTCCTGTCGTCGCTGCCGCCGCACCCTGTGCGGGGGCGATGGTCAACGCTGCAAAGAGCAGCAGGAAGGTGGCCATTAGGCCAGTAACTTTTGCCTTCAATGTATTTCCTACTCAACTTCATAGCACATCAATGTGCGTCAATCGCGTTGGGGAGAAGGGATTCGAACCCTCATTTTCAGTCCGTTATGCACTACTGGTTCGTAGCCAGCGCCAATACACCCCAGTGCCGATTGAGGGTAACGATCCCCCACTTGATGATCTTCAATCGCCCGTGCATCCATTAACACTTAATCGGCATGACCGGGGCGGAAACTCATCGAATCCGCGCCGGAATAAAACTAGTGTAGCATACTCACTCTCGGCGTGCAACATCTGAGACGACTGGTTTCGTTTCACTGCCGCGCCGCTCCTTAGACGATCTGACCCTTGCCATGACACCCTTAATACTGATCTTTCTACCCCATGACTTGTGATTACCACTGTTGAGGTAGTATTCAAGGTAGTCCTTGGCATTGAGAAGGGTGTCCCTGTCACTCTGCCCCGGCTGAATGTTGAATTCAATGGTGACAGTCGTCGGAACGTCGCCGTGCACTCTGAAAACTTCTTGGTTTCTACTCTCCACGAAGGCTCCTGCTCTTGTCTCTGGCCTCTGTCACCAGTGCCTGAAGGATTTCCTCGTTGTACTTGGCAATCACTTCCTTGAAAAGCCAAGAAGGGACTCCAAAGATATCAGCATACTTTGCGTACACCTCTTCTGAACTTGGCTGAACCTCTGTCTTGACATGAGTACAGGGCTGGTCAGACACCACGATTGTCTTGTTTGGACTTGGACACCTACAGGTAGAAATCTGCTTTCCGCAACTGCATAGAATTGTCTTGTGCATTCTTACTCCTAAAAGTCGGGCAACTCCGTCAGTCTATCAGCATCGATGGTGACCTGTCTAGCCTGCTCGGCTGTCAATGTTGGGTTGAATCTACCACGTTCATGGGCTTCGCGCAAGTTGAGCAAGAGCCTCAGTGCATGCCGCCGCCTCTTGTGGTCATCGTTCTCAACACCGAACATCCAGAACGACTTGATGGTTCTAAAATACGTGTCTCTCATGTGTGTCATGTTGGGCATGTAGGTGTCCGTGATGAATTCTATGCGGTTCACAGTGGCCTGCTCGGAGAACATGGCTTCAAGATACTGGGGCACACCCTTGTCACAGTACAGCAGGAATTTGTCTAGTGATGCCTTGACAACATCATCATCACCGATGATTTTTTGCTTTGGCCTGAACTTGTTGAAACCATAAACCTCCATGCGGTCATGGTCAGAGTTCGCATGGTGCAGGCCATACAGACGTGATCCATGCGGTGTGCTGAATAGTAGTTCCATGTCATCCTCCTTTGGGTATAGAAAAGGGCTGGTGCGCCCGAAAGCATCCACCAGCCCTTTTTGGGCGGAAGGTGAGGGAGTCGAACCCACATCGGTTTTACCCTTAGCAGTTTTCAAGACTGTGTGCTACGCCAATTGCCGACCTTCCATTTGGGCCGAAGCCCTTATATTAAGTTAAATTACAAAGGCTGTACGCCATTGTTCCATGTGATCGGAGTTGAAGGCTTTCCGTCTTCGTACTCTGTCACTGTCTTGCGTGCGACCAACTTTTCCTTCTCATCAAAAGTCTCAATTACTGTTACGCTCTTGATCACACGCTTTGCTTCACCATATGTGACGGGAGGTGTGTATATTAACCCGCCAATGCCTTGCTGATATTCATACATAATTTGTGTACCCCCATCCGGGGATGACCCGGCTTTCACGACTTATAAGGATCGCTGAGAACACCGTCCTCCCTAGAGGCATGTTGCGTAGTCCCAGAGAGAATCGAACTCCCGCATGTCTGTGTGTAAAACAGATGCCTTACCACTTGGCGATAGGACCATATTTTGTTACGTAGTGGTAGTTGGATTTGAACCAACGCATCATGCCTTATCAGAGCATTGCCTTCACCAGACTTGGCTATACCACCATGTTAGTTCCATTATAGACTGGAACCAAGTCTTCTGTCAAGAGCGCTTTTGAGCCTCTTCTACCAGAGTAGCCAAAGCAATCACATGCTGTGTGACTGAATCTGCTAGTTCTGGCCTTCCTGACTCATTGAGAAATATTGCGTGCATATGCATAGCATGTGCGTAGATCGCAATTGCATTGACATTCAGGAATAGAGCCTCGCCATCCCTAACGGCGTACTTCTCGTCGGCCTCTTCCTTAATTGACTCAGCAATGTCTGAAACAAGCGCTTCGATCTGTCCGACCCAAGTCTCCAAACCATCCTCTGCAACCACCTTAGCGACTGCATCGTTCTTGTCTGCCATTATTCTCCTTTAAGTGACGGCGTGTGCTCCTATACACTATACCCATATACCGGGCACCGGGATTCGAACCCGTGCTTCACGTCGGAATGGAGGGATTCGAACCCCCGACTTTTTGCTCCCAAAGCAAACCGCATACCTCTTGCGTACATTCCGATTGAAAGAGCGCATTAGCAATGCTTCGGCGTCTGCCGGGTGGTTAGAGGTTGAATAGCCGAAGCCTCAGACCAATACCTTTCCTTCTCTCTTTGCGCGACCTAGACGGGAATCGAACCCGCTTCATGCTTCCGTGACAGGGAAGTGACACAATCCAACAGTCACCTAGGCCATCGATTATTTAGTTGTTGAGCAGGGACGGAGGGATTCGAACCCATCGCACTAGAGTTTTGGAGGCTCTGTGACTCAACCTACGCTCGTCCCTATGTGAGTAGATCAAGTGTAGCATCCTGATCTACTGTCTGTCAACTAGAGAGGAATGAACTTCAGTTCCTCTGGCTGGAACATTGTGTTGCACTGTCCGCACCACGCTTCTGTTCCATCCTGAATACACTCATTGACAACACTCTGGTCCTCGGTCTTGCACACCGTGCAAATCAGATACGAACAGCCGGGGTGACGGGTAATCCATTGTGCCTCATTGCCGTCATTGTTGGCCGCATCCTCACATACCGGCCTGATATCGAGATTCAGGTCCATTTCAATGAGTTCTAGCGTATCTGTAGACATGTGTGCCTTCCTGAAGATTAAAACTTACGTACCGGCGACGGGGGTCGAACCCGCACAACTCTGATTGAAAGTCAGAGAGACTAACCAATTATCCTACGCCGACTAGTGTGACTGAGCCTATCCCTTTTCTTCGGCTCTGTCAAGTGGCGGTTTATTACCGGGACCACTTTGTTACCAGTATATCAAGTTTGGTCATTCAGTGGGATCAAAGGCTTCTATGGCTTTAACTAGTTTCAACCTCCACCTACTCCACTGAACGCCAGCGCATTTATTACGTATGCTTCTCAGCAGGCGTTTGGCCCTACACCCCGCGACTTTGGGGTTCGAACCGTTGGACTGGCGTGAGAGTCGAACTCACTTTGTTTGTCTGCGCCGAGGTTTCTCTCGCCGCCGCACCATGCGTTCCCTTCCAACAAGAACTACTCTACCAGATTCTCAGAGGCTGTCAAGCCCTGATATACCTTGTAGGTATTGCTCCCCGTCAAGGATTCGAACCTCGCTTTTCAGGACCAGAACCTGACGTATTACCGAATATACGAACGGGGATTAAGTGTATGGATTTCTGACGGTCCCATAGGGATGTTGCCTCTTGCTCCGTCAACGCTTTACCTTTTAACCATACGAACACGGGCGTGCGGGTGGAGGGAGTCGAACCCTCGCGGCCAGTTTGGAAAACTGGAATGCTACCGTAACATTTCACCCACATTGCGTATTGTCCACCGCGCCCGGTCGGTCTTTCGACCTCATCTAAATTGTAGCAGGTTACTTCTTGGCTGTCAACACTGGTCGGATGCCATAGTTCATGCCACGCTTGCAGGCTTCCCACTCCATGACAGGGAACACTCCCTTGTCAACCGTCAAAGCCCTCAGAGCCTTGATCAGATCGGTCATGAACATGTGGTATTCCTTGCCGGTATTCTTGTCAGTGACACAGGCTCCCTTGGCTGACCGACCAGAGTACATGCCGGTCACCTCCATGTGGGCTTCGAAACGAACGTTGGTATCCCACCTCACATTACCATATGAAGGGTAGGTGTCCCACTCGTCAAGTTTTCCATACGTCTTTAGCGGGACTCGCTCAACGCCCATTGTCCACACCCGGCACGGTCACGAAGGGACAAATCTTCCACTTCTTGGTACGCAGCACAGTGAAGAATACGCTGACGTACTCGCCAACAGCCTTGAAAAATCGCTTCAGACGACCCGGCTGCTTGTTCTCTTCCTTGTGGTCATACGGGTGCGGACCTTCACCCTTGAAATACGCCTCAAATGCAGCGTCTTCGATCTTTCGCTTCTTGGCATCAGCCTTGTCAATGAAGTGAGAGAGAACCATTACCATCAGCGTCACGAACGCGATGACACCAGCGATGATTCCAAGGATGATCAGTGTGTTAGCAGTATGGGTGATCAGAGAATAGACCAGAATTCCGAGCACCACAGCGCCAAACGCCACTGACAGGGCATACACCATTCCCAGAAGAATCTTCTCTTCGTTGTTGTTGAAGAAGGACTTGATTGCCTGAGGAATGTGAATCTTCTTCAGACCACGTGCCGCCGCCTTGGCAGGACGTGAGGTGAAGACCGGGTAGAGCGTGTGAAGGAAAACCCACCACAGCGGACCCCAGATGAGAACGATGCGCCAGTAGTGGCAGAAATTCTCACGAGCGGGAGCGGGCTGTCCATGGACCCACGAGTTCTCGACCCAATACTGGTACATGCGCACGGGCGCAGAACCGGGCTCCGGGTCGAACTGTCCTCGCTGGGCCTCGCCCTTGGCAAGAATCTCGTCCTTCTTGTCAGCAATACTCATCTGTCCTCCTTGATATTGAAAAGGTTGCCCAGAACCATTCTGGCTCGTAGGTGGTCGTTGGGATGCTTGTGAGGTGACATGAAGAATCCACGTCGCCTGTTCTCAGACTCAGCATCGATGCAAATTCCTGCGAGGTAGAAGACCCCGAACAGGAACATCATGATCACTCTAGCAACCCAGAAGCCGAGTGTCAACTTGAAGTTGTAGTAGTGAATGTGCTCGTACGCGTTGATCCTGACAGCAATGTATCCTGCAAACCAGTACAACGCCAGCCCCACGAATAGCCAGATCATCGGCGGAAGTCCACGTGCTTGATCTTGGTAATGACGCGCTTACCAGATCGAGTGAACAGGGGAACCTTGGGAACAGCGATAAGTCCCTCAGCCTCAAAGTCCCCCCACGCTGACCTCATACCGGCGTGCCCCTTGGATCGCATGTCGATGAAGTTGCCAGCAAGGTCACGGGAAAAGCCATTTGCAACCATGCCAAAACCGCTCCACAGGTTACCAGTGAAGACCACCGGCACAGTGTCGAAGCCAGTCTTGTCACCAAAGTCATCCACGTCCTTGCGCATAAGCCAGAAGTCTCCAACGCGTACGTCGAAAGCCACGAATCGTGGAGCATCACCGTACTTTCCACCGCCATTGATCTTTGGACCATAGCCCTCACCATACACGGTAAGTTCACCAATGTCGTGCTGCTCCATGACGGCAACCACGTTGTCGCTCAGTGAGGAACACAGGTCTTCAAGGTGGTGCAGCAGTGGCTTGGGAGTCTGAGCATTGTCAGTGCGTCCAGCAATGTTGAAACCACCATAGCGGTTGAACGTCAGACGAATGTTGGTACCGTCCACCTTCTCGGTGAACTCCCACTCATTCTCTGCGAGATATTCCAGTTCGGGCATGCACCAATCACCTTGGAGCATTACGCCCTTCTTGTCGCGCTTGTATGGCGCATTGATCTTGTGGTACTCGTCACTCATTGTCTAGATGCCCTTCTATCACGTCGCTACCGGCGCGAGCCAGAAAGCATTTACGGAATTTGATTGTCACACGAACCTCTACATCCGTGGCTGAAAGATTTGTTCCCCTGCAAACCCATTTTCCTGAGGGCTGCCTGATGAATTTGCGTACACCGTTTCGCTCTGAAACGATGTAGAGCCTGTCACCATCCTTGAACGTCACGAGTTCTCTCCTTCAGTAGCCATTTAGCAACGTTGTTGCACAGGTCTTCAGTATTGCAGACCTCGCACTTGGCGGTGATGCGCTCAATGCTGTAGGGCCAGCCCTTGCGGGCGGCACAGAAGTCGCAATACTTCTTCATGAGAACTCCTAGTCAGTAGGTTCTTCGTCGTTGACCATAGCATACAGTTCGTCGTCCTGAATGTCAACAGCACGCAGGATTCTCTTGGCAGCGGCTGGACGGTTCATCAGGAACAGTTGGATGGCGAGGGCCAGTGCAGCGTCTCGTGCCTTCAGGTTTTCAATGTCTACGTCTTCGTAGTCTGGCAGTTCCTTGTTGATCATGTCCATCATCCGAACCTGCTCGTCAGGAGACAGAGCCTTCAGCATGAACAAGAGGTACGCTAGCCTATCTGCGGCTGGTGTGTCAAGTAGGTCTTGATCTACGTTACCGTCGAAGTTTTGATAGGTTTGGAACTCTTGTGGGTCTGGTGTTTGCCCACTTTCCACCGCGCTCTTTGGGGCCGGATAAAAGTAACGTGCCTTTCCTCCGTGTGGTCTGGATGACTTATGCATATCAACGTCCACGCGCCAGAATCCGGCGACCACTCCATCGAGAATCGCCTCGGCCAACGCCTCTTTGGCAGATGGCCTCAATTCGTCAAAGTCCAATACGTCCCAATCCTCCTGAGTCATGTTGCTCAGGAGGACTAGGCGTACCGAAACGACGTGCTTTTGCATTGGTGCAAATGCACCCTTCCAGAAGTTCATTCTCCCATTATATCATCGGGAACGGTATCTGGAACCATTTCAGATGCGTTCAGAGCATTCAATGTATCTGTGAATGCGCTGTAGTTGGAGAGGATCACGTCAGCAACCGCAAACGAATGCGGGCAGTGCTTATACTGCATCATTGCTGCAATGATGGTGTTGGTGAGAATGTCAAGGTCGTTGGCTGCGATAAACAGTTTCCCGTCAATCACCTTGTGGTCAACGTCAGCCAACGCCTCAACATAATCCGGCTCGTCTTCTAGATTCATCTTTTCCTATCCGAACGCTATGCGCTCTATGGCAGATATCCTTGGAACATGGCCGATAACACACATCCAGCAGTGGTACGTGCTGTGGTCACATTCCTTCGGAGCCTTCTGTAGAACGGCAGGCCATGCGGCTGGCTGTGGGCCAGACTCACACTCCGGACAGAATTCGCCGGGGTACAAAAGCCTACCGCTGTCACACATTTCACACCATTCAGGTCTTGGCAACTTTGCGCTTCTGACCCTACCACGCTTTGGCAGTTCGCCATTCTCGTCATATGTCAGATCAGACTTGCGAGCATTGCACACACGGTGCATCAACTGCAAGTTGTCCAGTGCCCAGATTTCCTCGTAGGTCCAGCCATCTGCATTCGCCTTAACCTGCGGGTAGATGTGGTCAAGACTCAGGCCGTAGCGAGAGTCAGGGTTTTCATCAAATGGCAGGCGACAACCGGGGTACTGACACTTGTTACCGTCACGCTCGATCAGCGCAGCGATGGCCAACTGTCTGTCAAATCGTATTCGGTCACCAACTTCGATTAGTGTCATACAAATCACTTCCTAGATGCATAGATTTCTGCGGCAAGATCACGCAGAAACTTGCCATAGTGCTTGGTGATACTACCAGCAGGCAGGCCCCCTGTCAAGGCATACTCATGGAGCAAGTCTTGCAAGTTGAAGAGACCTGAAGGACAAAGATGGACCCCTGCGACTTCTTCTAGTCTTGCCAACATTAGAGGTTTTGGTATATGTTTTACAGAACATCTACATTCCTCTTCAGTATCTTGTACTCTTATTAATTGATAATTTAGACTCATTCTAGCACACGCTTCCAAATCCAGTCAACCCCCGATCACCTTCATACCGTCGATGAACGAAGACAGAATGTCTGGCATCTTAGTATCTTGTGGTGCTCGGATAGGTGCAATATTAGCCTGAGCATCTGGTGTTTCATAGATACCGGCCTCCTTCTTTCTCAGTTCATCCTGCTCACGTTCCTTTGCGATCATGTCGGTCAGGGTGTATACCTCCACATCACCGTATGCTTCTCTTGGGGTATGAGCGATGGAGTTGAAGATCGATCCACAGATGGAGTCAGAAAAGTCCTTCGTTCCTGAACGGCTGTGGTCAATCTTGTCGGCCTTCGTAATTCTCAGGGCCATCAACTCATCTACAAACAGGTCGTTCTTGGGTGCTGAGAGACGTTCCTCGTGTACCACCATCGCCATGTCTGTGTAGTGCTTCTTGGCTACGGAAAGAATCTCTGACTGCAATCCGTAACGTCGAAGTTCGTTCATGATATCGTGAGACTGCCAACGGTCAAATGTCACCAGACCAATGTCAAATCCTCGTCTCTGTAGCGACAGGATGAATTCACGAACCTCAGTGAAGTCAACGGTGTATTCGCTGGTAGGTGTCCACCAACGTACCACATCAACCTTGATTACCGGGGCTGGCTCTGTCATGTTACCGCCGATATTTCTGGTCATCCACTTCTCCACGTGAGACATGGTGACGACACAGCGGTCCTGCTTCTGTGCAAGGTCAACGTGAATGTAATACTTCTTGCCATCCTCTGGCTTGAACCATTCGTTGAACCTGTTCTCGTCATCGATACCGTTCTGACCACGGAAAGCCTGCTCCATCTTCTCGCGGTCCTTGAAGAATGCATCGATAGCCTCAGGAGGCATACATGCATAACGAGAAAGAGCATCGACCTTGTTGGACAAGAAATCCTCCATGTAATTCTCGATGCGCTTGGTTGGGTTTACCTCCCACGATGGACGCTTCAGAGCAAATACACGGGGCTCTGCGTAGCGTACGATGTGGTCCTCGTCCCACGTGATGGTGAACTCATTGCCCTGCGTACCGGGCGGTAGGTCAGGGTTGATCTGGAAAGTGTGCTCTCGTGGAAGAACGTGAACCTCTCCCTCAACCTTGATTGCAGCATCGTCCTTTCCATACAGCGCTTCATTGTAGCGCTTCTGGATGAAGTCTCCCTTGAATCGGGGAAACGACAGTAGAACCAACTTGCCCACATCGGGGAATCGACTTGTTACCGATGCTCGGTACATGTCGTAAATTCCCTGAGCGGTCTTGCCGTGCTCGTTACCAGTGTTGGAGTCGAGAGCAAAACCTGAAATCTCGTCAAGCACGACATACAGCACGTTATAACCCTCAAAGCCCTCACGCTCTGAGTGACCAGAGTAAACGTTGATATTCTTGATGAACTCCATGTGACCCTGACGCTCGGTGTACTTGTTGAGAAACCACGGGCTGTCCTTGATTCGCTTCTTGAAGTTTTCAAAGAACACACGCCGCGCCTGATCAGCGTTGATAGCGATGTTCAGAATGTCGATAGAGTCATTGCGAGGCTTGTCATAATACTTTGCCGGGTCACGAAGACACAGCAAGAGGTACACGATGTATGCACAAGCGATGGTGGAAAGAAAGTCCTTACCAGAGCCCTTTCCCAACTGTGCGATGACTTCACGAACTGTGTTTTTCCAGCGCCTCGTTCCCTCTACCTCTCCATACAGACTGATCAGCGTGTGGTTGAAGTAGATTTGGCTGGATGCCTCAATCAACTGGTATTGGTATTCGGACAAAGGCGTATCACCCATGTCTAGGTACTTCTCATCTGTCACAAATCGTCTAATGTCCACCGGGCGTTCTTCGAAGTCGTCACCTCCCACCGCGTTCATTAGATCAGTAAAATTAAGAGCCACTGATTTCCCCCTTGATTACCCCATCATCATCTGGCACGGCTGGTGCCTGTCCGAAGATGCGTGAAATACCCTCCATGATGAAGAGTTTTGTCTCTGGGTACTTTGTAGCAACTTCCGTGAGCAACTTTCTAATTGCCTCGGCGTGTTCTTCCATTTCTGCCAACTGGTCAGCAATACCAGAGTCGTCATACATACCGGCTTTTTGCAGTGTCTCTTGGCGCTTTGCCTCAATATCAGCAATATTCTTCAGCACGGTTGCACGAGTCTTGTTTTCGACTTCTGTATCAACGATCAGCCACATTTCCTTGATGATCATGTCATAGTGGCGATCCATTGACGACAGCGCTTCCATGGCACGCTCTTGAATGTCAGGTCGATTCTGTGCGATCTGCTTCCATTCATTGATGTAGTGCACCACGTCCTTGCGCTGCATACCGAGTTCCTTGGCAATGGTCGCTGGATGCTTCGTACCCGTAAGCAGTTTCTCAACGACTTTATTCATTTCGTCGTAATATTCCGCAGTTTGTAGTTCAGTCATTTTGTCTTCCTTCTGCTTCTCTTCAACTGGACGACGCTAAGCAATCTTCCAATTGGAATCATTCTCTTCTCTCCCCGCACGTGGACCAGCAGATAGTCCTTATTATTGTCGAGGTTGTGGACGATGCACTCAAATTGCACCAGCCCATATATGCCACTAACCTTCAGAAATGCACCAGACTTTACAGTCTCGTTTCTGAAGGTTAGCGTGTGTGAAATTGTAGCATTTTCTGTGTACGACACAGCAGTTACCTTTCCTTCAGAGGTTACTCCTATATTGTACCATATCGTTAATGTATTCAATGAAGTCTTGGTAGACCATGCTGTTTTTAGCCCTATTGCAGATGTAACAGCACGGTACGCAATTCTGAATTACGTATCCAATGTCATTGTTCAGTCGATCAAGACCGTTATACTTGAAATCCCTGACTAGCCATTCTCCGGGGCGCTTGGAAGGAACGCTGATCGAGTTGCGATCAGATCGCCCGCAGTAATGACAGGGAGCATGGATGGCATGCTTGAACCAGTCCATGGGTAGATCGAATTCTCTGCCCGCTCTGTTGGCGTCAGACTTGACCCTCTTGTAGACAGCACGCTCGCCCACGAGTGGCTGAACGCTGCGCTTGCACGCAGAGCACCGTAGTTGTTCTGGCTCATAAATGTCATACTCCTTGGACAAGGAGAATCCATTTCCACATTTGCACATGAAGTCAAAGGTGTTACCGCTGCCGCCAACAACCTGCGAATACTCAGAAACCCCATCCACGAAGGACGGGGTTCTGAGTGCGGTGCGCAACCTCACTTGTGACCACCATTGGCTGTGGGTGCCCATACAGACCCCTCAAAGCGCCACTGACGATTCAACTTGTTTCCGCAATGATTGCATCGCTGAGTGTCACGATCATCGATCTTGACAATTCTATCCTCGTCCTTGTCGCATGCAAGGCACGTGTAACTATAGTTCGGCATAATCTCTTTCTGTGTCAGGCGAGTTGCGCCAGCAAGTCCTTACCGACCTGCAACTCATCAACCTTATTAGGATATTCTACCACATCTGAGATACGGTAGTCTCCTGCGTCGAAATCATCGTTCCATGGACGGGTGATGAGATACGTCGGCGTACCGGCCTTCCAGAGTGCCTTGAAATTCTCCACCTTGTCCTCCACGAAGATATCCGTGGGCACGACAGTCTTTACGGGAGAGAAGTGCAGTTCGTCAACCTCTGGAAAACCGTACTCTTGCCACCACTCAATGGTTGCAATGTGACTGTTTCGCTCATCGCTGCCAAAGAATCTGTCAGTGACAACGATAATCTCGTGACCGGCATCCTTTACGGCCTGCACCGCCGCTACAGCATTGTCACGGACATTGCCACGGAAAATGTATCCGGCATCCACGCCATCATGACAGAACTGTAGAAACTGTGGAGTGGTCCACTTCCAGTCCTTGTAGAAATCCCAAAACGGCTTGGGATTAGGCCCAGACTTCCAAAGATCGTCCTTGCCGATCGCTTCCAAATACTCCTTGACGCTTTGTCCAAAGTTGAACAAAACTCCATCCAAGTCAAATCCTACGCGCATTCTTGTCTCTCTTCCACTCAATTTCGATCCAGCGGTTGCCGAACCAAATCTCGATCATGGTGCTGAACTTGAAAACCCTGAACCACCCCTTGTGGTGGTCCTCGACAAACTCAAATTTACCCGTTAGAATATTCACGGCTGCATCCTTCCAAAGTCCCAACCCTTGAACTCAACGCTGTCCAGCACGCAGTCATCCAGAGCATCAATTAGTTCGCTTGTGTAGCCAGACTTAAAATAGCCAAGGGTCATGTGAGGCTTGTATGGAAGGTATGTCTGCACACCGGGCAGCACAGCCAACTGCGTGTTGATATCGTAAAGTTCTTGATCGTCAATACGAAGAACAATGCATTCGTACTTCTCATCCTCATAAGGCGATGGGAAAACCTCATAGTCGCCAAGAAGGAATCTGTCAGGAACAGACGTTGCTCCAATAACCTGAGCACAATGCTTGATACGAACCTTTGGATCAAGTGGTCCACGTGCTGTTACGTGCCACTTTGTCGCCAGACCCTTCATCCAATACTTGTCGGGATCGGTGGAAACGTACTGCAATTCCTTAACAATACCCGTTGGCTCGGTATGATATGGCGATGAAAGATTAATCATCGCATACCCGGCCTTGGTGAAGTCAAAAAGGTCGTCGTATAGACCCTCAAACTCGTGTGCGTTCTTCAATCTAGACTCCTATCGGTGTGTTGAGGGCCTCCTTGAAAGGCCCTTCTACGTAAGACTTACTGACTACGGCATGATATTCTTCAAGCGTTCCATCATTGTTGATGCGCGCATCAAAATCGTAGTCATCCAGTGACGTTTCGCTGGCGTGGTTGTTAGCAGGTCCGACACCACTACGGGATACCCGCCAAATTTCACCATTGAGGCTTCGAACGGCGTCTGCTTCGTTGGGGAATCGAACGTCTGTAACAACGTATCGGCCATCCGGCTTGATACTACCAAGTGCGGCGTCGATCCATACATTGTCACCAAGAACGCCTCTTCCTGCCTCGGTTCCGAGCCTCTGAAGAAGTCCACGAATTTCCGTGCCATAAATAGTCTCCTTATATCCATCCCACGTGTACTCATCGATAACGCTTTGCAGCCTGTCCGACTCATACTCAGTTGGGTCCAAAAACTTCTTTCTGTCATACTCTCTGTATGTCACGAAGATCATTGGGTTCAGGGCGTAGAGGAAGTCTCGCAACTTGTCTGCAAATGCGATGCGCTCAAAACCAAACTTCTCTACGAGAACCCTTGCGGCCTCGTCCTTTCCAGACCTAGCGTACCCTGAAAGGCCAATTATCATACTGTCTCCTTGCAAATTCCTTCGTGCCCTGCGGCCATTCTGCACTGCTTAACACGGACTTCAATCCACTTGCCACAGTGAGTTACACCGGGCTTGCCATGGTTGTATGTACCGTGTATAATTTTGTCTTTTTCGTTTTCAGATTGAGTCGCTTGGCGAATGTGATCTGGATTGATACATGATTTATTTCCACAATTATGAGCGGCTTGAAAGCCCTTTCCAACGGGACTACCCTCTAAAAGTTTCACAAGCCTATGCACGTATCTTTCTCGGTCGTCAGCGACCAAGGGGTAGCCTTTCCCAGCCTTGGCACCATTCCAAATGATGCAATCCCCTTCCCTTGTAACCTTCCCAGTTTTATGAAGCGACTCAATCGTGTGTATCAATTTCCTCGTATTTCCAATCAAATGTTTCCGGGTCCACTGGGTAGAATTCTCCCTTGGCACCGCGCACAATCCACTGACCGGGCTTTACGTTAATCCACGTGTCATGAAGTTCGTCATAAACCTGACCGGCATATTCGAAATCCTCATCGCCAAACATGTTCCAAGGCTCTGTGTCATCCCACTGACCCTCAGTCCATCCCTTCAACTCATCGTGATTGTCGCCGGTAAATTGCACGGCTTCAATCTCAACAATCTTTGTTCTAAATCTTTGTACTGGCATCGAATCTCCTAATAAATGTTCCAGTAATCTGGTAAACTTCCTCGTCGTCAAACGGGCCGTATATACTTCTGATATCTGCTGGGGTCAGGTGCTCCTGAACGTGCACCTCAAATGGGTTGTTGAACTCTGCACCCTGTGGATAGTGAATGATGGGTACCGAAATTAGACCAGTCTTTGCGTAGTCCTTGGCGGCATTCCACACAGCCTTTGAGTCGAACTCACTCATGTGCTCTAGAACGTCCCCGAAGATCACAAGGTCATAGTCATCAATCTCTGGTTCGAACCCACGAATGTCTTCGTTGTAAATGAAATCATACTTACTCTCTAGATCGAACTGATCGATGTAAGGAGTCCATGCCTCTACACCATCGATGGTTTGAATAAGGTCACGGAGCAAGGTGCTATATGTACCCCTACCGGCCCCCATGTCGAGAACCGTTCTTACATCATTATCCACAACCCAGTTGCGAACGAACTCGTCATTCTCTCTTACACTACCCGGCATTAAATAATCTCCGATTCTTGTACAATGCTTGCTTCCTGCCCGGTAATGTAAACCAAGTCTGGGAAGTACGGCTTTGAAGTATATCCGTTCAACTCACCAGCCTTGACGTACTTGAAAAGTTGATCGTCATACTGGTCAGTCAGCCCATCACGCTCTAGAAGCCTGATAATCTTGTTTGCTCCCTGAACCGTGTAGAACATGGACACACCGCCATATCGCTGATACGCCTTGCAGAGCATCGGTGATACAGACATTTCCTCGGTGTACACATGGTCCTGATCACGCGGCAAAAACAGCGCGAAGAAATCAGTGTCATCCGGCAGTTCAGCAATGCGTGCGTAGAACTCAGGCACGAAATTAGGGTGCAGGATGGCGTCATCCTCAAAGGTCACCATGGGCATGGTTGTCGCAACCTTCAGAGCATTAATCACTGAGTACCAGATTCCCAACTGTCCCACACGCTCTAGCCTACCGGGCGCATTGTGGACAGCGATCTTGTAGTAATCTGAGTACGACTCTAGCACATCACGTCGGTGTCCGTCAACTGCTAGGTGCTTGAACTCGTCCCAGTGTGACAACTGGAACCTAATAGCATTCTTATAGTGAAGGCGCGACTCATTGATGCTAAAGATCGTGTAGATCATCGACTGAATCCGAACTCCTTCAACTTGCGGTAGATGGTCATATGACTCACTCCGCATTCCTTCGCAATTTCCTCTGGGCTCTTACGCTCCACAAGGTACCGTCTTCTCAGCCACGCTTTCGACTGGTAGAGTTTAGCCATTCCTTCTCCATTGTCTTGGGGTTGATGTTGTACACATGCCGCCCCTCTTCAAACGCATATGCCACCGCGTTGGCAGTTCCACCCTCGGAACCATCCCACACTGAAATGACAATATTTGCGCTGTCAATCATCCAGATGTTGCGAGTCTGGTAAAGCCATGGACCTGTGTAGTTCATTTCCGGGCTCACGTCCACAACGCTCTGCGCGTGCTTCAGCACCTTTTCATACATTTCTCTGTCCTGCACGCGTGGCTTGTGTCCAGCCCACGGCTTGGCACAGGTATAGGGAATCTGGGACACCCAAGCAGCATATGCCGCTGCTAGGTCTACACCAGCAGCCATGCCCTGAATGACATGGCTGACTCCCAGTTCGTGGTAGGCCACCTTCAGGGCATCCACCACCGCATTGATATCAGGAATCTTCTCGGGGCGGTGCCCGCTGATTGCAACGATCATCCGTGCAACACCTGAGCCCAAGCGTCAGCAAGTTCTACCTGTAGTTCTCGGACTTCCTCTTTCAACTCAGCGATAGTAGCATCCTGCCTCTTGATGTATGCAAGAATCTCGCTCTGTTCTGAGCATGAAAGTCGGATGGGACTTCTGTAGAAGACATTGCCTTCCAAAGCCTTTAGCAGTTCTTCCATCTTACTCCGTTCGTGTCAGTTTGTTTGCTGCGTAGTAGGCAACACCTACCGCATCACCGATGTTATCAGACCCGGACTCGATTGTAAAGAACTGTCGTGCGAACTCCAATGTGCGCTGCTTTCTAAACAGACGCCCCTTGTTCTGGTACCACGATGCGCTCTTGCCGGGATTCTCTGCCTTCATCTGGTCCTTTTCAGCCTTCTTCAGATTTGGGTTTCCAATATAAGATTGCCACGTGATGGGCGGCACCTCCACAACCTCAGCACCATTCTGCATCAGCACGCTCATCACGGCTCCATATACATAGGCCAGAAGAATCGCTGTCTTTACATTCTTGACTGCAATAGCAGCCTCAATGGCCACGTAGTCTGCCTTGAAGTGGTCTGTGCCCATGATATCACTGCTGTCAAGTAGTGCCTGAGTTTTCACGCGAGCGTCCTTCAGACGTGCGAACACCGTCTTGCCCTCAAAGAAAATCTCACCGCAGTAGAGTGGCTTGTCGCCCTCAAAGCACGCATATGCCAGCGACTTCGTTGAGCAGTCAATACCCAGAGCCCTGACGACCCTTTCCTTTCCCACCTGATTCCAATTCATGATACCAACAACTTCAAAATGTCCTTGTTCCTGTTTTCCTCAGCCGCATGCTCACACGGCCCGCAATACTTTGACTCATTGTAACGTGACAGGAGCGTTCCACAGTTAGGAGTCTTACAAATACGACGTGCACCCTTACGTGCCGCCTTGCGCTCATGATAGCGCTTCATGATTCGTGCGTTCGTTGCCCTCTTGCAGCACTCATCAGTGTGATAGATCATGTTATGCGTCGTGGGAGTGAACACCTGACGGCATTCCTCCCACGCGCATACTCTATTTTCTAGAGTCAAGGCTTTGCGACTACCATCGGCTTGATGGTAACCGATCCTTCCCCTAGATTGTTCCAGCATTCGTTGAACACTGGGCATGTCTTGCACTGCTTGGACTTCTGGGTAAACGGTCGGGTGGGCAACGTGTCACCCTCGGCTTCCCAATTGGCCCTGACTTCTCTCAGCCACTCTAGAGCGTCTTCAAGAATCTTCTCGTTCTCTTCGTTCATTTCGACTGGGATCACAAGGAACGACAGATCATTTCGGTTCTCGTAGAAGAGGAACCCATTCTTCTTTCCTGTAGCCTTCATGTAGAGAAGGATTTGGTACAGGTGGTAGGGCAGCGGCTTCATCGTGTTCTCACGGTGAATGAACATTTCTGATCGTGTGGTCTTGAACTCACCCACGACAATCTCGTCCTCGCCGGTCTCTTCATTTCGGATTCTGATGAGGGCGTCAATGTATCCACGAATAGGAGGGTTCTCCATCTTCATTTCAACCTCTAGTGCTACAAGAGAGCCGGAAGCCTCAAAGACCTCACCGAAGCGCTCTCCTGCATACCGACCGTTCATCATGGTAGCCATGCCCATGGCGTCCGTTGTCTCTTCAAATACGTACTTTCCCTCAAACGCCATATACCAATAGCGTGGACAACGAGCGTTTCCGTCGTAGCCGATTGAGGAAGGTGCGAAGGTCTCCTTCTTGGCGATCTTCGTTTCGCGTACCTGAGACATGTATCCGCGCTCAACCAAATCTTCAATAACCTTGGCATCTAGACCTGATTGGCGAAAATGCTTGCCCTTGGCAATATCTCTAATACCCATACATTAAGCCTTGGAAACGTACTTCAGACTGTCTACCAACTTCGTGATTGAATCCTTCAAAGTCATGTAGACATTCTTCTTGTGAATTTCCTCGGCACCCTTCTTTCCGATAGTCATGTAGTATGTACCCAGCAGGGCGAACTTTGTCGCCAGCGCCTGCAACTCAACAATAAGTGCGGCTGCCGTGGTGGGATTCATACGACCCTTCTCCATGTACAATTTTACCACCAAATGGAGCGCTCTGTCCAATTGATCATCTTCCATGAAGTCATGAAGGTCATTGAATTCGGTGACTGATGAAACCAATTCCATCGTAGCGTCAGACATATCTTCCTCCCTTATCCTGAGGCATTTCGTGCAACTCACTCATACCATCCCATCCATTCAAAGACTACTGTTCCGTCCTTCAACTTTACGTTGGACCTTCGGTACAAGCCTTCGCGGTATTCGAAGGTGACATTGCCGTCCCAACTGTCCTTGGAGTATCCATTTAGCCGATCAAACCCAGCAAAGACTGGCCCACGAACTCTGTACATCTGGACACTACTGTCCTCAACCATCTGTCTCTTGTTCTTCATTGGGCCACGATTGAACTTAACCTGAATCATCACGTTCCTCCAAAAACTCTAGGTACTCCATCATGTCGGATTCACTGATCACCCACATGCGTACCCTTTTAGGCCCTTCACCAAGGACCACATTCAGTGCAGGACGCTTGCCCTGCTTAATTGCATCGGTACAAATCTTTGCCCACATGGGGATAGACAGTCCGAATGAACGGCCATACTCCTTAACATCGACAACGAACTTATCAATGATGGCATCGCCCTTATTGTGCTTACCGCGCCCTGAGTTGGGCTGCGGCGTGCCGCCGAAACGCTTGATTTCGGCGGCCTCGCTTTTTGCAGTTGCAACCATCAGATGCTGAACTTCTCAATAAAGGACTTGTGTCCGTCTGCGCACTTCCATGTTAGCACGTGTTCCTGTGGGATGTAAACAGCGGTGTCTACATACATGTCACAGACTTGGCACATGAAAGAGCCATCCACTGGAACCTGATCCCACTTTGGCTCAGAAGGTTGCTTCGGACTCGTCAAGTTGTCCCAACGGCTCATCGTCTGGCACCTCCCCGGTTTCGACCATTCTGATTTCCGAAATCAATCGGTCAAGATCGTCGCCATGCTCCTTGAAGTGGTTTGTGACCTTGGTTTCACCCTGCCACTGCTGACCATTCCACTTGAACCATGCGCCGCCCTTTGCCAGAACGTCGTACTTGATTGCTTCCTTCACTACCTCTCCGGTGAAGTCGATACCGACTGACTCACCAGCGTAGTAAATGTCATACTCACATGTTGCGCCCTGTCGGCCCAACTTGTTCTTCTTCACCTCGGCCTTGACCTGACGGCCAATGGGCTGCTCCATGACCAGATCGCCCACGTAAAAGTCTCCCTTGATCTGCTTGGCATCTGCGGCAGAAGAGGACAGTCGGACAATTTGGCTGGACGCGAAGAGCACCTTCTGACCACCGTGAGGAACCTGCTCGACACCCCACGTGTGGAAAGCGGTGGTGGTCTGTGAAAGGAACACCAGCGCTGTGTCTTCCAGTACATACTGCAAACCACTGATCAAAGCCTTGATAGCCTTTGCGTGTGCACCGATCTGCTTACGATCATCCTGATCATTGACCACGCCATCCTTGTCCACAAAGACAGCGGGCATGATATCTGAGATTGAGTCGATGATGACTACATCAATCCCGTTCATGAGGTACGGCACGAGTTCCTTCTCGATTCGTCCAGAGTGCTTGCTCTGAATGAGGATCAACTCGTCATTGTTGATTCCTAGGCGTGCCGCCCATTCCTTGTCCCAGACGCCCTCGGCGTCCACCCATGCACAGACAAGACCTTCCTTCTGCCACTTAGCAACAGACTGCATCATGAGCATTGACTTACCGGCGCTCTGATTACCAAAGATGGTTGTCAGACGCCCCTTTGCAATACCGCCGCCTAGTGCCTTTGTCAGACCATATGAAGCGAGCGGTAGTCTGACGACCTCAGTCTCCTGAGCCGTCTTAATTCTCTTCGCAGTCTTCGGATCGAGACGTGCGATGAAATCCTGATATCCCATTATTCTCCTTTTTGATAGGTTCGCTTGAACCATTCTAGTTCTAGTTGTTGTGCGAGTCCTCTAATTTCTTTGTCGCGTGAGGCCGCTAGACGCGAGATAATCCTGAACAGGGCTTCAGAGTCTTCACTTCTAAAGACTAGAATGGAATCGTCATCCACCCCGTTCAGGAAATATGCTCTAAGCATAGTCTATTCTACCATGCCCTTGTCAGCGATTGTCGCCAGAACCACCAATTGTTCCGCGCTCTAGGCGACCGAACAACTTCACTAGATTGCGGTCAGCGACTTCGGAGAGGGATACTCCTAGTTCGTCTGCCACGCGGGTAACGTACCAAAGCACGTCTCCCAATTCATCGATGATTGCGCTACGCTTCTCATCGGTGACGATACCTTCATCGTCACGCAGAATCTTCTTGATCTTGCCCTGCACCTCACCAGCCTCACCGAGACCCAGCCCCACGTACGCCAGCGCGAGCGGAGTGCCCTCGCCAACCTCTGGGTACTTTGCTGTCTTTGCGGTCTGCAACTGGTAGTTGTCAAAAGCGTCTGCGTACTCGTCAATGTATTCGTCAGTCTTCAAATTGCACTTCCTCTGTGTTAACTAGACACATCACCCATCCGTCGCGTAGAGCGTCGGCCTGAATGGCAATGGCCTTTCCTGCGTAATCCTTGGCGATGAACTCTGATCCGAGAAACAGTTCGCCGTCATTCTGGTCAATCAGTGCCGCTAGGACACCTTCTAGTTCGATATTCACTTCAGAATCTTATCCAAGAACAGCGTACCGCCGTCGTTGGTCTCCTTAATCTCTAGTTTCACAATCTTGCCCTCTGGGCACTTGATGAACGCCTCACGATACATCGTGGGGAACGCCATGACGAATTCCAGATGCCCTAGGTGGTTCATCGTCACGAGGTGGGCCATCTTCTTACCGGCCTTCGTCACGTACTTCTTGAACGAGATAATACGGTACTCACCCTCGTTCATTTCTGGAAGGTCGTCATACAGGAAGCGAGAGAACTCTGTGTTTACCCTGTCATGCAACTCATCCATCGTCATGTACCGAGCGATCCTGTTGTTGGCAACTAGGATAGCATACATCTGGCCGGTCTCTAGCAGGGTGTCCACGTCCGTGAAAATTCCAGCAGAGCCCGTTTCGTCCAGAACCTCAGCCCTAGCCCATCCATCGCCGCGCTTAATTCCTCGGACCATTGCAAGGATGGGGAAGACCTCATTCTCGCCGTACTCGTCCAGCGGGCGGAACTTGAACTTCACACTGGGCTCTAGAGACTTCTGCTCAAAGGCAGGAATCTGTAGGTACTCGTAGAAGTTGTCTCGCTCGTTACCACGCTTGGGATTGTCTGCAAATACAGCCGCACCCACCGCGTTCATTGCCTGAAGCATACGGCTGTTCATTCCGCTACCGCGCTCCATGGTCTTCTCTTCCAGTTCCGCGTAGTTCGCAAACGGGCGGTTTGAAAGAATGGCAGCGCCAACCTTGTCACGAATGAACTTGATGTTGGTCAAGCCCAGACGAATGGCCTCGCCCTGAATAGAAATCTTCAGGGCAGACTCGTTGACGTGAGGCAGAAGAACCTTGATTCCTAGACGCTTAGTTTCGATCAGGTAGTCCGTGATTACATCCTTGTCCTTTTCGTTCTTCAGCACCGCCGCCATGAACTCTAGCGGGTAGTGGTGCTTCAGCCATGCAGTCCAGTAAGACACCATTGAGTAGGCCACAGCGTGAGACTTGTTGAACGAGTAACCAGCGTGAGCCTCAAAGTCATGCCACAACTTCTCGGCATTCTTTGCCTTGATCTTCTGGGTAGCACCGTCCATCCATGCCTTCTGGTATGCTTCGAACTCGCTAACATCCTTCTTCTTACCGATGATCTTTCGGACCTTGTTGGCATCCACCATCGACATACCGGCGATTTCCGTCATCATCAGCATAACCTGCTCCTGATACAGAACCTCACCATAGGTCTCTTCGGTGAACACCTTGGCATCCATGTGAGCGTACTCTACCATGGACTTGCCTTCCTTACGCGCAATGTACTCAGCACCAATGGTATTCATGGCACCGGGACGAACAAGGGCGTTAGAAGCGACCAGTTCATCGAACGTACGTACGCCGCCCATCTTCAGGATAAGGTTGGTGTACGGAACAGCCTCACACTGGAATACACCCTTCGTGTAGCCACGTGACAGCATTTCGTAAACACCCTTGTCCTCTAGATCGACCTCAGACAGATTGATGCGCTTCTTGTGACGCTTTGCAATTTCGTCAAGGCAGTCCTGAAGCACAGAAAGAGTCTTCAGTCCTAGGAAGTCCATCTTGATCAGACCAATCTCAGCGGCTGCGTTCATGTCGCAGGCAACATAACGGATTCGCGCACCACCCGGATCGGATGGGTTGTTAGCCGTTTCGATTGGCACGTACTTCTCTAGAGGCTCCTTGGACACCACAAGACCAGCAGCGTGAATACCTCCGCCTCGCAACTTACCGTGAAGTGCCTTGGCCAGAGGAACCACCTCGGGGTGATTCTTGTTGAACTCTCGGCCCTTTTCGGTTCCAAGGAAGTGCTGGAAGAAGTCGGCACCGGCAGGACCGTCATTGTCCTTTGTTGCACGATTGACCTCGGCCAGCGGAATGCCCAGTGCTCGTGATGCGTCCTTGATTGAGGACTTACCGGCGAACGAGTTGAATGTAGCAATTGATGCCACGTGACCGTAGCGACGACGAACATATTCCTTAACCTGCTCACGTCCACGGTCAGCGAAGTCAACGTCAATGTCGGGGAAGTCATCACGGCTTGGGTCGATAAATCGGAAGAACAGCAGACCATACTTGATTGGGTCTACGTCAGTGATACCCAGAGCATAACACACGAGGCTACCGGCAGCGCTACCACGTCCCGGCCCAACCATGATGTTGTTTTCCTTGGCCCAGCGAATCGAGTCCTCAACGATCAAGAAGTACGTTGAGAAATCCTTGCCCTGAATGATGGACAGTTCCTCACGGAGACGAGCCATGTAAATCTCGTCGTCAGCAAAGCCACGCTTACGCGCACCCGCGAGAGCCTTGGCCTTCAGAGCCTGATCCGGGTTTTCCTTGTCAGGAGAAGGCAGCAGATCGAGACCCTCAAAGAACGGGTAATCACCGATCTTGTTGGCTACATCGTACGTGCTTTCGTAAATGTCCGTACGGGTGATGCCCTGAGCCGTAAACTTCTCAACCTCAGACTTGTACTCGCGCAGGTAAATCTCAATCTCGCGGAAGGTCATGGTACGCTCTGGGAACAGGTAGTCGAACCTGTCCAGAATTTCCATCTTCTTGGCCTTCGACAGATCAGCCGCGTGGTTCTTCTTCGGGTTTGTGGAAAGGATCAGCATGGCCTCTTCGATCCACAGGTCTTCCGGCTTTGCGTAGTGACAGTCTGTGGTCATGATCGGCTTGATGCTGAACTTGTCAGCGATGCGCAGAAGTTCGTGGTTGAGGGCTGCATCGTTGGATGACATTACCTCAATGTAGTAGTCGTCACCAAGGAGTTCCTTGTAACGTACCGCCCACTGCTCAGCGGTGTCCACATTTCCATTCAGGATGGAGCGGGCCACGAGACCTGACATGCAGCCAGACAGAACCACAATTCCATTGTGGTGTTCTTCCAGCAGTTCGGTGTCGATACGTGGCTTGTAGTAGTAGCCCTCGGTCCATGCAACCTCAGAAAGACGGTTCAGAGTCCTCAGACCCTCTTCGCCCTTTGACAGAAGTGTGATGTGGTTGTAGATCGATGTGCCGTCCTCACGCTTTGTGGCGGCTCGCTTGTCGAATCGATCTGTAGCCGAGACGTAGCCTTCCATTCCAAGAATGGGGGTGATACCGTGTTCCTTAGCGGCCTTCTGGAAGTCTCGGTGTCCAGAGAGTGTGCCGTGGTCTGTGATCGCAAGGTGCGACATGCCCAAGTCCTTTGCACGGAGGATGTACTCTTCGGGCGAGTTGAGCCCGTCAAGCGGGCTGTAAAACGTGTGCGTGTGCAGGTTGATGTAGTTCTTCACTTATCTCCTAGGCGTTTTTGGACGCAGCCGTTGAAGCGTCTTGTTTTTGATATATTGCATCGTGATCAATCTGAGGTTGGCCGACCTACCGGCCTTCCTGTGGAGTCGATGCACCTCCACATGGCAGGGGTTGCACAATGATACCAGATCGCTCAGGGGCTCGTGCCCGAAGTTCTCGTAGGTCATGTGGTGGATTTTGACGTTATCCGTCGAGCGGCAAGCCTTGCAGAATCTGCCTTTTGCCGCAAAGTACATTTCGCGCTTCGCTTTCCAGCGTGGCGAGTTAATGTAGTCGTGATAAGATTTGTCTAGCATAACAGCAGAGGCAGGGCCTTTCGGCCCTGCCTCCTAGTTTCACCACTCTTCGGAGGTGTCAACCTTGCTGCTTGATCCAGCCGATGCTGTCTCTCGCTCGCCGCCAGAGTCAGGACGCTCTGCGGTTACTGAGAAATGCTCAGGCTGGTCTTCGTAGTCAACCTCACGGACGCAGTTCTTCAGGTCGAACAACTCGTAGTCCTCTGGGTTAACGTCATCCTTCGGCGGGGAAATACGAGCACGGTAGGCCGTCTCGGAACCCTTGCCAGTACGGGTGATCTTCCACCATGCACCAGTCACGCCACCGTCGATTGCCTCATCGACAAGCATTGGTGCAATGACGGACTTTGCACCGTTCGGCTGTGACATGACAGCGACGTATTCCTCGCCCTTGTCGTCACGGACCAGAACGTTGATGTACAGACGGCTCTTGGCCTTCCAGCCACCACCGCGCACATTGTCCTTTGCCTTGTAGAATAGTTCCTTCTGCTCGCAGCCGTAGCACTCACCAGTCTCGATGGTGCATAGTGCCTTCTTGCGGAAGTCATCAGGGTTTGAGTGCTCCGTGGCGAAGAATCCTAGACCGTTCTTCTCAGAATACCCGGCACCACTCTTGTCCAACTCCTGTAGGAATCGAATCTCGAAAGTCTTTCCATCTGGAATGTTCAGCCAAACTGTCTTTGGCTTGTCCGCCGCTTCCTTACGACGCTCCTGCTCTGCCTTATACGCCTTGATGGCGTCAAGTCCCTCTTGAATACCCATGTATGTTTTATTTCTCCTAGTGTTATTTGGCCGTTGTTCGCTTTGGCCGTACTGTCTATTATACCAGACCAAGGGCTACGAGGCAATACCCCAACTCTGATATTCAAAGTTCGTGACTGAGTTCTGGATGCACTGGCGAATGGCTGCCGTCCCGGCTTCGTCGGGGTCTTTGGCACCATTCGGGTAGATCAACTTGTGATCATACGCCGCCCACTTGACAGCCTTTCCGGTCATCAAATCGGCAATCTTCTCTCCGGTTGCTCGACCCGGATTGTGACCAACGCATTCCTTCAGGCCACGCTTGAAACACTTGCGGCAATCCTTGTACTTGTACTTTTCTGCATCGTCAAAGTCCGTCATGATGATGACAGTGTTGAAATACTTTCTCAACTGCTGCGCGTGGTACTCGCTGAAGTTACCGCCCAAGCAGGCTACAACATTTGGATAACCTGCTTGGACGATCTTCATGGCGTCGAAAGTTGCTTCACACACGATAACTACGTCGCCAGTTCGCTTTGCGTTATGGATGTTCCATAGCGTCTTCGACTGTGGTAGACCCGGTGAGTTCTTGAAGGCTACCTTGCCCTTCTGCACCGGGCGACCCACCACACCAACGCACAATCCCTTTTCAGTGTACATGGGTACGCAGATCAGGTCTCGCTTTGCGTTGTATCCTACATGGTACTCGCGGAGAACGGATTCTTCGAACCCGCGTGTGTTGACCATGTAGTCATATGCCTTTTCGCTCTCAAAGAGGCGTTCTTCCATTGCTGGAATGGTGGAGGCATACTGCCACTCCTTGAAGTCCACCGGCTCCAACGCCTTCGTGAGAAGGGTTGTAAAATCGGTAGGATCGTCCTTCTTGGCCTTGGCGATGAGCCTTGCCGTCTGGAATTCGTTGGTGTGCTTAATGGACTTGACCAGTTCGGTCAGGTCACCAGAGGCTCCACAGGAACCATTGAAGCACAGGAACTTCCCATTGGTCTTTCCGACCGACATGGAGGGTGTGTGCCTGTTTCCATGAAATGGACACATGCACGTGAAATCATTGAAAGTCTCACCATCAATGGTGATCCCAAGAGTCAGGAGGACTGATCGGACTTGGCCTTCGGTGTACTGCTTGGATACAGATTGCCTGCTCCGTCCACTCCCATATACTCCCATGACTTCTTAACTCCTATATACACTCCATAGATGGACAGGACCGACTCGTACCGGCCCTTCTCGTTCAGTGATGTAGACCAGAATGGCCCCAGATCGAGCACAGGAATATAGCCAAGGTCTTTCATCTGTTGTACAAGCAGTTGCTCCTGCGACTCACGCTGCCGGATGAAATGCGAGTCGTCCACGATGGTGGACTCCAAATGAAATCGCTTGATATTCTTGTGCTGAATCATTACGTGCCAAATCTTTCTACCCAGACTCCTGCATTGAAGTCTACCTCGTAGAACACGCCGAACATGTCGCCATTTCGGTTCTTTCTACAGATGACCTCCACCGAGTTGGTGTCGTCGTGTCTGTGGACTGCCATAACGAGGTTTGCATCGTACTCAATAGCCGATGACCATGAAATCTGGCTAAGCATAGGAGGACCATCGCGCTTGTCGTTGTCCTCGTCCGTAACAGCGGTGATCGAAATGATCGGAATGCTGTTGCTGACTGCCATCAACTTGATTTCACGAGAAAGGTTCATCATTCTCGGAGTCATGGCCTGAGTCTTTGCGTTGTCCTGCATCAACTGCAAGTAGTCCAACACTACCAGATCAGGTCGGTGGGTGTCAATCTTGGCCTGAACCAGATTAGGCGTAACCACAGACGCACCCTCGTTGGAAACCACAATGAAGTCAGCGGCGTCCTTGAACTTCTTTGATGCCCAAGTCCGGAACTGATCCGGGTCAACATCACCACGGGACAGGTCTGAAATCTTGAACATACCCTCACTCATCATGGCATACACACGATCACGGTATTCCTCGGGAGACATTTCCAGAGAAATGATCATGACCTTGTAGCCCTGTAGCCATGCCTGCACCGCCACGAAAGCGGAGAACATGGACTTGGCTCGACCAGTATAACCCATCATGATGATGGAGTGGCCGGGTGCCATACCCGTCACGTAGGCGCTGTCGATGGCGTCAAGGCCCATGGAAATACCGGGCGTGCCACCGTTGGCGTCTGTTACCTCACGCACTCGCTCAAAATGCATGGCTGCATCTTCAGAGTCGATAAGGGAAAGGTCACGTGACTGTGTTGCGTACTGGCCCAGACGAGCCAGCGATGTTTGCATCTTCTGTAGAATCTCAGCCGGTGGCAGAGTGTCCTTTGCAGATGCGGCCTTCAGCATGATTTCCTGCATACGGTTCGTCAGGAACTCAGACTTCAGGGTTTCTAGGTAATACTTGCTGGGTGCATCGACCTGTGGAAGTTCGATATCGGGAAACTCGCCAGCAAAGAGGTCACGACTTGGAACTGATCGGTGGTGGACGTAGTGCCTCTTGATCCACTCCATGCCGTCCTTGTAGAATCCGAATAGTTCCGGGTTCTCACCGAGGATGACGTGAACGTCCTTGTTTTCGATTACAGCGGCTAGTACCGCCGCTTCCTTACTTGCCATTCTTCTTGGCCCTCCATTCCTCAACACGCTTTGCTGACTCTTCCATCAACTTCTTGCGGTTGATCGCATCCTCTTCACGATCAATCATGTGAGCATTGATCTTGTCATAGTTGTGCAACAGGTAGGAGGTAGGATGGCCCGCCTTACCAGTCTCAAAGTAGTAGGATATCACTTCCTTGGCACGCTCAACGCCAAGGTCTTCAGCCATTGACTGGAAACCCCACTTGTCACGGTAACGGTTGAAGTTCAAAGGGTCTCTTCCGTACCGATCCTTGTAATGCTTCAGGAACAGACTGATCAAGGTGTGTGTCTGCTGCGTAGTGATCTTAGCCATTACTTGGCCTGCTTATGGGCCTCGGCTACTTCGCTCTCTACTTCATCCGAGACGAACTGCTTGACGCGTAGGTATGCAGACTTTACAGTCTCACCATCACGCACGTTGTCCTCAATCTCCACCACAATCTTGGCACTCTCGTAGTTACCCATGTTTACAGTGTAGTGGTACCCGACTCTAATCCTCGCGGGCTGCACGGCTGATTCTGTCATTATGCTCCTTAATGTCTTTTACGGTGACTCCAAAACCTACCGGCCCATGTTCATGGGATGATCCGTGGTCTTCCTCGTCATCGTCTTCGCCACCCGGCTCAGGGGTAAGCGCTGCCTTCATCGCAAGTGAGAGTTCTACCCACTGCCTAGCGATCTGCGCTACTGCTGCGAAGTCCTTTGACTCTACAGCATTTACGGCTGCCATGTCAAGCAGCGTAGCCGCCTGAATGAATCCGGTATCTACTCCGATGTACTGCTTTGTCGGCTTGTACTTCAAATTCTTACTCAATGTATATGGCCTCCTACCATCTTTGTGCTTCAAACACTGGTACCATTCGACCATCATCTGTTTGAATGTAGAGAGTCTGCTCGCCACGCAACTTGGCTATTAGTTCAGCCCTTGTCGGTAGGTTCTTGTTCGGGGTGATCTTACCATCACGGCGAGGTCTTCCCATGTGACGAGACAGAAGCGCATCGTGGGCGTCTAGAATGTCCTTCTCGGACCAACGGTAGTCACGTGCGTTAAATCTGCCGTCCAAAGCGTAGGTACGCTGTGGGCGTGCAATGTCGCCGCGTTGCAGTGCTCTCTTCAGCACCTTCACTTCGACGTTGAACAAGTCTGCCACATCATGTGTCTGTAGGGCAACTCCTGCGTCACGGCGGTAATCTGTGTATAGCAATGCCACAGACTTTCTCTGTGGGAAGTTCCACGCTTCCACAAGGTTCTGCGGGTATACAATCCTCAGAACCTTGTGGACTTCACCATTCCAGTAGAAATAGCGCTTGCGCGGAACCTTCTTCTTTTTAGGAAGGGCCAAATCAGAAGCCCTCCCGATTCACATTGTCATCCTTTACAGGAATGACCTCAACCTGCTCCAACTTCGCCTCAACGGTAGTTCCCTTCAGAATGAAGTTGTAGACTGCCTGAGAAGCACCATAGATCACTAGAACCGTTCCCAGAACGTCCTGCGCTGCATAGGAGCCAAAGTCGAAACCGTGGGTCTGTAGATCGATGATCACACCGGCCACAGTTGATAGCACGACGGCAATCAGGTTCTTTACACGGTCACTCATCTTGACGTTCTTGATAAGAGACGTTGCCAGAACGACCAGCAGAACTGATCCGAATACAATAAATCCAACCACTTGTTTTTTACCTCCTTTGCTCCAAGATATACTCCATTATACCACTGGACTATCCTTGGAATGCGCGTCCATCCACAACGCAGGTGTAATCCTTGGTGATCGGGATAAACTGAAGGTGGGCATGTCCGTCAACTACATGGGCAATTCCAAAGCCCAGTTCCCATGACGGATTGATTGTGTACTGTAGACCGTATAGGTCTGGATCACACATGTGCCCCGTTCCCATTCCCTGTAGCGTTCTTCCAGACAGCGGGTACGACTTATAGACGACACCGCCGCGATGGTCATGCCCACGGACAAGGGAAACATCATACTCTTCGATATTTGACTTGACAGCAAGGCCAGATGTGGTGGTAGTTGCTCCGTGATGGACATAGATACCTCCGTGCCTTTCAAATGGCTTATCGCTATACTGTCTCCATGTGATACCGGCGTCATCCAGACCCCACAGAGTATTTGGCGTCACGAAGTCATTGTACGCCGGGGCCTTCTTGTCAATATACTTGAAGATTCTGATATCGTGGTTACCGAGAGACGAATGAATGTCTGCATCGGGATGCTGCTTTCTGATCTTTGCGTAGAAGGACTTCGCACCATCTGCGTTCTTCTTGATGAATGCCAGCGGAGAAGGGTCTTCTTCCTTCTTCAACTGTGCAAAGAACTCGTCAGTGGTTCCGTCAGAAAAGGAAGAATACTCCAACTGGTCATCAATGTCTCCTACTAGATCAATGGCGTCTGGCTTCCAACTCTTCATGACCTTGAACCACAGGGCTACCGCCCGCTGATCCTCATATGGAATCTGAAGGTCGCCAACAAACGCCCATTTGAACGTGTTGCTCATTAATGTCCTTACCTGTTATTTTTGAGGTCATCGACAGTTTCCTCGATGAACTCTCTATTGCCAGAGTCTCCGTTGATCCATCCGAACCTGTATGCTAGGAGCACCGCGAGCCCTGCTAGGGCTGCACCGATGATCAGAGCGGCCAGAGAAATTCCAACCAACTTCAGTCTGGTCAATGTTACCGTCTCACCCTGCTTGACCGTCTCGACGTTTCTCGTGACGTTTGGGCTAGGGGTTCCCGTTACCGTGGCAGTGCTTGCTGCTGGTGCTGGGTCTTGGACAACTGTAGCACGGCCCATGGTGGGCTGTCCATTCTGTCCGATTGTGACTGTCTCCCTGAGCGTGCGAGTCACGGTGTTGACCGGACCCTGCACTGCTGGCGCTGTCACGCGCACAGGGACTGTGACGGTTCTCGTCACTGATCCATTAATGACCTTGGTCACTGTCTGTGTAATCGTTCTGACAGCACCGGGCACCGTGACTGTGGCTGCCGGAAGTGTAACCTTCACAGTGACCAACTTCGGCACTTCTACAGTGACTGGGGGCAGTGTAACACACGTGACACCCGGCACGCAAATCGCCTGAGGTGTGGGTGCTGCTGCTGAGGATGGGATCATAAAAGCAAAGAAGGCAACGGCTGTTAGTAGTATTTCTACAACGAAAGCCCTTACCTTCTTGCTAATGTTGACAGTCTTCATAGGTCAAGTCTACCCTACGAGTCATTATGCTGTCAACCACACTGCCTTGTCATGCTCCTTGCGAGTCACCACGATCAAATTAGTCCAAGAACAGTCTGTCTTGACTTCTGAGATATGATGAACCGTCTCCCATGACTTTAGCACACGACCGTATCGCTTCTCAGCAACCAGTCTGTGTTCGTAATACCATCCTCCGCAGAAAGACTTTGGATGTTCTGGTACCTTTACTAGTGTGTATCCATGTTCATTTATCTTTGTCTGTCTACCGGCCCAATCTTGGATTGGTGTGTAGTTACCAGCCAATGGCGATCACGTGGCAGTAAACGGTTGCGCCGATCTTGTTGTTCTTTGGGTTTGCCTCAGAGGGTACAAGATAAATCTGTGCTCCGTTGTGATCTGGAACGGCCTTGCCGATTCCGTTGACAGCGATGAAAAATCTACGCTGCGCGTTTGTTGATGCTGGTGATGCCACGACAATTGGCTGGCAGCCTGCCGAGAAGAACGATCCGAAGTAAAGGTTTCGCCCTGCTGATGTAGCAGTTGTCGGCGGAATGGTAACGTATGTTGCCAAAATCTTCAGACCAGAAGTCTTGATGAGGTTGTACCCATGGTACTTCATTCTGGGTGTGTTCTCAAAGAGCCACTGGTCATTGTTCGTCATGGTGTTCAACTTGTCAGTTGATACAGGTTCTTCGTTCCATGATACTGCCTTGTATGGTTGTGTCATTCTAGGTTCTCTCCTTCCTCATGAAGTTCCACCTCAAAGTCAGCCACCCACGTACCGTCCTCGGGCTTTAGGCCCATAACGGTTAGAGTGTCTGGGTTGGTAACCAACCGGCGCTTCCTCTGAGAAATGAAGTATAGATGACCTGTGGAGGTCTGTCGGATCAGCGTACCGTCCCTGAATCCGAGAGTCTTTGCCTGTCTAAAATTGGCAAGAGCAGACTCGGTAGTCTTGATGACCCTAGGAAAAGCCCACGACTCAAAGACACGCTGAGAGCCAAGACGATGACGGTACTTTCCGCTGATGTAGAAGTGACCCTTGTCAGTTCTCACACAAACTCCCGATGGGAAGTCAATGGGAACGACCTTGATGGGCTCAGCCTTCTTCCGACTCAGAATCCCCATCTACGTCCTTCTCCTGAGTATCCTTCAGTTGCTTATAGACTTCCTGCAACTGCTGTTCCCTCAAAGTGACCTCAACACGTAGATCAGCGATCTGATCTTCATACTGAGCAGTCTTATTTGCTAGAGATTCTCTAAGTGCTTGAATCTTTAGTTCCAACTTCTGTGTGTTATCCATCTCTTGTATAACCTCTCTCAATTGTAGTCTTACTCTAGCAGACCTACCGGCCTGCTGTCAATCTCAGTTCTCAGCCGTGAAGGTCACGCCCGACAGCGACACGGAGCCGTTTGTTCCACCAGCGAAGTATCCAGCAACTCTCACTTCACCGGACACAAAGACTCTGAGGTCTGCGATACCAGTGCTTGCAGCAGTGACGAAGATTTCACCATTGACTGGTCTGAACCCAGCAGGCAGCATGAACGCCTGCACGTTTACGGTTCCAGACTTCATCAGTCCACGCATTTCCACACGACCCATGCTGTTACGTCGATACTGTGGGTTCTGGTAGGATGCGTTACCGAATGCCACCCATGAGTTTGTGAACGTAGGCGTGTACCATGGCGTGTATCCGATTCCGTTACCGAAGTAGACCATGTTAAGGTCATAGTTACGGATTGCAATAGGAATCCAGTGAGCAGGCACGGTGAAGTCAGAAGAATATCCAACCATTCTCCACGCAGTCTGATCGGTTGTTGATCCGTCAGTGCCAAAGGTAGGTACGTAGTATAGCACGCCCCACACCGGCATTGTAATTCCAGCGGAGGTAACCGTGGTGGTAGCAGGCGCTCCACCGTAGCCATTGATAACCGTTCCCACAGGAGGCATGTCAATTGCTAGGTACCCGTTTGTGTAGAAGTTTGCTCCACGACCAAGTGATGCGATCATGAACTTCTGAGACCATCTAATGTTGTAAGATGTGTCAACGGTGATGACTCCACCACCAGTCAACATGTCAACAGCACGGCTCTGCCACATCATCTGGTCCATGACGTTTCCAGTCAGAGACTGCAAGCCTGTTGCGGTGTTAACGCTCAGGCTGTTTCTCTGTAGGATGATGCTTGACTCGGCTGATCCACCAAACCATCCATTTACAGCAAGCGTCAACTTTGAAGTCGTGCTTCCTGTACCACCATCGCTGAGCAGGTACATTTCTCCCTGTGCGCTTCCAACAAATGACGCTGGTCCGTCGATACCCACCGAGCGCAAATGCAGGCTTGCTGAGTTATATGGCGATGCGGCGCTGTCCGGGTTTGCATCAATGTTGATCTGAGAACCATACTTGGAACCATTTGCGGCAGGACCATCGGTTCCGGTGATTCTGATGCTACTTGCCTCCATGTTCAAAAGACCCTTGTACAAGTTAGGAGCAGTGTCTAGGAAGTTCTGGTTTGATACGCTAATGTATGGGCGTCCAGCAACATCTGCTGCCTGAGCACCATACATATAGATACCGCCGGGGTTAGCCAGCAACTTACCAGAATCTGTAACACCAGCGCTTGGGTTGTAAGCGGTGATTTCTGCGGTGTTTCCGTACCACTGTGGGGTAGTACCAATTCTCCAACGTAGGCCGCTGGTTGCAGACTCAAATCCACCTCGGATGATAACGTTGTTGAACTCTGCAATACCGCCAGAGGTGATCTTCCAACCAGAGTCGTTGACAACGTAGTTTCCAGAGGAAATGAACGATCCGCCCATGTCATCAGAAGCAGAAACTGAAACGTCGTCATAGATGATTCCAGTTGAGTCTGGCGTGGTGTTCGTCTTTGTGGTAACGATGCGTACGCTTGCTGCATTGGCAATACCGGCAGGAAGCACGGCATTGTAGTTGATCGTCATTACCGTGTTCGGAACAAGGTACGTTGGGGTAGGCAGCATGTTCGGAGTCGTGTAGACAACGTTGTTTGAGCCATCCAAGAACTCAGCATATACATCGATACCGGCGCTTGATCCAGTGTTCAGACCACGAACCTTCATTGCAATCTTTACAACGTTGTTCGCAGGGATACCGGCAGGGCTGACCGTACCGTTGATCAGGCTGATGCTGAAACCATACTTCGATGGAGTTGTGGTCCATCCGACCTTCATAGAGCCTGTTCCGGTAATCAGTTCACCAACGGTGGTAGTACGTGTCAGCGCAACGCCAGTACCGCCAACAGCATATGCCGTGTATCCGGTTACGTTGCTTTCGAAGTTACCTGATCCCGGTGCAAGGTTGGTGGTAGTGCTTGGACCAACAACCAGCGATCCACGAATTGCAGCATCACCGAACTGAGCACCACCAGAGAGGTTGATGCTCCATGCAGGCTGCTGGGCTCCGTTGACCGTGACATTTGCGTTTGACACAATCTGACCAGTGCGTAGGAATCCACCATCGGCAGAAGTCATACCCGGCATTACATATGTTGAAGGAGTGGTCAATCCACCAACCTGCTGCTCGATCATCAAGCCATCAATGTCAACACCAGCACCAGCGGTTGTTGAGTTGTTGAACAACTGAACAACTAGATTTGTGATTCCAGTAGGAACAGTGTATGCCCATGAGTATCTTGCCCATGCGCCGCTGCCCGGAAGTGAAGGGGTCGCTCCACCACCAGAGCCAAACGATCCATCACTGTATCGTGGTCGCAGGTACGCAGACTGAGCAGTGGCAGTAGCAGCCTTCATCCAAGCAGAAATGATGTAGGTCTTTCCAGCCTCTACAGATACGTGGTAGTCGGTTGCCGTGTCTCCAATTACGCATGATGCAGCGGCAGCAGTTGTCGTTGAAACTCGTAGGAACTGGTTTCCCTGAACGCCACCTGAAGTCTGAATTGATGTTGTAGCGTTTGCAGTAGAGAACTTTCCAGTGTAGAAGTTTGTGCCAAACTCAAACGCTGAATACTCTGGACGCTCTAGGTTTGATGCACCAGACTGAATCTGCAAAGCAGGAGCGCGAATGACACCTTGATTGATTTCGAATAGACCCTTACCGATCTTCCATCCAGCCGTACCGGCGCTGTAGTCAAATGACTTCAGCGTACCAAGTGAGTCGGCAGAACGACCAATGGTAAGGTCACCGATAACAGCCGTGTTGGTCTTCAGTGCCTTTGCATCGATTGATCCATCGTTGACCTCTAGGCCAGTGGCGTCCATTCGGTATCCAGTAGAACCGATTGCATAGTTGTTTGAACGGATTGCAGCGGTAGAGTCAACAATAAGCACACCGCCCGCGCCAACCGTGATCGTGGTACCAGTGATGGTTCCACCCTTTAGGACAGATGCGCTAACAGTGTTTCCTGCACCTTCGATGATCAGCCCGGTGTTGCTCAAACGGAATCCAGTTACACCAGAAGAGTAACCAGTAGACTGAATGGCACCGCCCGTGCCGATGAACAGGTTGGTGACGAATGATGAGTTTGCACGAAGCGTCTTGGCATCGATATCACCGTTGTTGATCTGAAGACCAGCAGATGAAAGTGTGAAGCCGGTCGTGTTTGCTGCATAGTCGTATGACTTGATGACACCCGGAGTCGTTGCGTCTCCAAGCGTGAAGGTGCTCTTGACGCCTAGGTCATTAGTGAACGTGCTTCCGGCAGAAATCTTGTTAGCGGTCAGGCTTCCGAGAACACCGTCCATCAGTGTTTCTACGGTCCAACCAGTTCCTACAGTGTACTTCCACTGCTTGATGACATTGCCAGAACCGTCCAACTTCCACCAGAGGTCGCCAGTAACATATCCGCTTGTACCGGCGGCGTCAGCCGTTGTACGGATAATCTTGTTCTTGCCATCAGCAGTTGACTGAGCGGTCGCGGCAGCAGCCTGTGCAGCAGCAGCGTCTGAAAGAGATACTGATGCTACAGCCAACTTTCCACCACCAGAAGGGTAGTTTAGAAGCCAGCCAACACGAATCTTTGCAGTTCCCGGTGGCATACCAGTTGTCCAAGAAGCGTTTCCAGTAGTTGTTACAGCCTGCAATGCAGGATTCATGATTCCTGCATTGAATACGTCAGAGTATGTCGTCCATGTTTCAGTAACTACAGTGTTTGTAGCGCTTGGCATATAAACATATGATCCGCCAGCAGATGCATTTGACAGCGGCGTACCGGCAGGCTTTGCAGTTCCAGCATAAGGCGCTGAAAGAGTAATAACATTTCCAGTGATTCCACCATCGGCCCACATTGAAGTAGCATTTGGGCTTAGTAGGTTTCTAGAATATGTGCCTACCGGCCACGCCTTACCACCAGCATCAACATAATCCCAGAAGATTGCATTGCGAAGGTAACCGGAAGAACCGGCAGGCTTACCAGTCTGTCCAAACCAGTTGGCAGCAGAAGTAAGGGTAATTGTCGTATCACCGGGATTTAGAGGCGCTGCAAGAGTAGTTGTCGTATTGGCAATGTACATGTAGTTCTGTGGGCCAATAGATAGATTGAAAGCATCAAATGCTGAAAGGAAACCATACATGTTGTTTCCAGTTGCACCGGGAACCGTCTGACGGCACTGGAATGAGAACTTGTATGCCTTCGTTGGGTCAAAAGGAATGTTCTCAGTAATCGTAGAAGACTGGTTTGCAGAAGTCTTGATGACAAAGGAGCCGTTTGCACCAGTAGGAGCGTCAGCACCGTTGTAGTCGAATCCGGGGAAGTTGTAGTTCGTTCCCAGAAGACCAGAACCATTGGTAACAAGGTCAGTTGCCTTTGAAGCAATCCTTGCATCGAGGTCACTTACCATCGTTACTGGTGCAGCATTGTATGCAGCAATTTCCTCAGTTGTAGAAGGACGAACTGCAACGCGATTAAATACAACGTCCTTTACTACTGGGGTCGATCCAATAGAAGCATACTGACCCATGATAAATAGGTTGTACTGAGTCTGAGTTCCTGTTGCTGTTGTTGGACGACGAACGACCTTGGTAACTCGATACCACTTTCCAGTTACAGGAGTTGTAATGTCGCTTGAAATAGGAAGGGTCGCTCTGTTAACGCCTGTCATGCCAGTCCAGTCAAGCAGGAATCCGGCACCGCCGAACGACGTACCGCTGTTCAGCATAACTTCGTAGGTGAGGGTTACATATTCAATGCCAATAGCCATTGGAATGTTACCAGCGGACTGCTGAATACCCTTTGCAGTCGTGGTATCGGTACAGTTGAATCGAACAGAATAAGGAGAGGTACGAACCAGCGTCGTTTCCTTTGTAGGTGCATTCGTCCATACCGCCCAGTTGTCAGGAGCAGTGCCAGCACCACCGGCCCACTGGCTGAAGTTAGGGTTGGCATTTAGAGCATCAGCAGTATCAGCAGTGTTCTGAGCGTTGTTTGCAGCGGTCTGTGCATTAGTGATGCTTGTATTTACAGCAGGGTCAAGGTCAGCGCTTGCAGCCTGTAGAGGTGTTGCAGTTGCCTGATTAGAAACAGAGGTGCTTGAACCGTCACGGTCGCGTGCTCGTACCTTAAAGTAGTATGGAGTTCCATATGCCAAGGTGGCACCAGAGACTGTCGTGTCGATGAATGCAGATGTTCCAGAAACCTCAGTGATCTTGGTGGTTGCGTCGTATGTCGTGAAACCAGAAGTGGTTGACATGTATACGTCATAGATCACTGGGTCGGCGTTTGCCAGAGGCGTCCAGTTCAGATATACGTATCCCAAACCTGCTGACGCAGAAAGAGTTACTGCACCAGTTGGCACCGCGCCATCAGACAATGCGGTCGATGGGAAACTGCTTGTCGTGGCATTGACAGATGATGAGTACGCAGATGACAGGCCACCAGAGTCAGTAGCGCGAACTCGTACGTAATAAATCTGGTTATTAGCAAGACCGTTTACTGACAGCGTGGTTGCACCAGTACGATACTGCAATACACCAGTGGTGAATCCAGAGTTGGTTGCCACAGTTACGTCATACGTACCGGCGTTGTTTGCCATATCTGGCTCAGAGTTCTCAGTCCAAGAAATCTGCAAGTTGTCTCGACCTGCTACAACTGCCAAACCAGTTGGCACAGCAGGAGCGGTGTTTGCCTGAGCAGACACAGCAACGATGGTCGTCCAGTTTGAGTAGTTCGCTGAGAAGTCCTTGGCACGGATACGGATATCGTATGCCTTGTAAGGCACAAGACCCTGAATGGTCGTGCTGGTCAGAGACTTGTCAACATACACGTACTGCCAGTCGTTAACAGGAGAAGCCTGCTGGCGGAATGCAACCACATATGAGTCTAGGTCTGAGTCACCAACTGCTGTCCATGTTACTGCCATTGATGCAGTCTTGCCATCGGTAGCATTAGTCAACGTACCGGCCAGTCCAGTTGGTACGGCAGGAGCCACGGTATCAACCGTGGTAGGTGAAAGAGGCTTTAGAGGGCCAACGACATTTGATGCTGCTGACTCGGTGTTGAATACGTCAACGGCTACCACCTTGTACCAGCGGTCGGTAGATGTGTCGGTAACCTGAATGGTTGCATTGAGAGCGGTTCCGGTCCATACCAGCGTTCCCTGAGTACCAGAGGTCGTTCCAGAATAGATACGGTACTGCTTCAAGTCGATATCTGTTACAGCGTTCCAAGAGAAGGACAGGCTGTTCTGACCCGCGTTACCGGCGAATCCGGTAGGAGCAGCAGGAGCAGGGTTGGTCTGGGCCACCAGAGCGGTGTATGCTGAGGCATTTCCAGCACTGTCCACAGCGCGTACGCGCATGCGCACGTTTGCCTGAGGCGTACCGAACAGGTTGACATTCTGTTCGAATGAGAATTCGAACTTGGTGTCCTTTGTGACATAGACGCCAGTGTTGGCAGAGCCGGTAGATGAAACCTCAACCTCGTAACGGTCAAGGTCAGATGCCGCTGAGTTGTCAGCGCTCTGGGTAACGGCATCCCACTTCAGTGTGAATGACGTACCATTCATTGATCCTACAGGGTTGGTAGGAGTCTTTGGTGCAACGGTGTCACCGCTCGTGGATACAGAAAAATCACGAGACCAGTCTGAAAAGTCTGATCCGTTCTTTGAACGGGCACGCACCACATAGGCCGTACCGGGCTGAAGGTCTGATAGTAGAAATCTCATAGTGTTAGGTCCAAGGTATATTCAATGTCGAGTGGTAGTCCCGGCACCTTGGTGATTGGAGTTCCGAGAACTGCTCGTGAAACTAGAATGTCGCTGTCTGCAAAGGTGTCTCGGTCATCGATGCGCAATCCTTCAAAGTCCACCTGTGCTGAACCACCAGCACCGGCTGTCACCGATACGGTTGCCTGAGTGATGTTTGACCACGAAGGCGTTCCTGTTGCAACGAAGTTTGACTTGTTGAAGGTCTTGATCTGGAAACCTGTACCGGGCGATGCCACGGTGTAGGTGAAGTAGTTTGATGCATCCGTGAACAGTCTCACAAACACAGATGCCGTGTTGGCGTTGTTGGAGTTGTATGCCAGTCTAAATTCGTCAGCGTTGGAATAGCCTGACAGGTCCATCAGCACGTCCTGCATGTTTGCTGAGACCGTTGTGGAGGTCGCAGGGGCTAGGCGCAGAGCGTCACCGCCGAAGCGAGAAGTAGTCGTCCACACACCAGCGCTCCATACATCGATGTTGGAGTCAAAGCCCAGAAGGAGACGCGAAGAGTTCGCGGCTGTAGAGTCTGGAATTGCCGTTGACAGTCCAGCCTCGTAAATCACCATGGCACTTGCGTCGTCCATTCTGCCCTTGAATACCAAGGCGGTGTTGACGTAATCCGGGGAAATCAGGTACACAGGAATAGCAGCAGTTTCGAAGTTCATTGTTGCGTCTCCAACTGCTGCTGCGGTTGCTCCAATACCCAGACGAATGCTTCGACCGAAGTGGCCGCTGTATCCTGCTAGGTACTTCATAATGGCAGTCTTGCCATTGGTGGTAAGGAGGTTCTTTGCCTCTCCTACCAATTCACCGTTCTGATAAAACCTGTAAATTCCATGCATTACGCCTTTGTCACCGCCAAGTCGAAGTTTTCCACACCGGGAAGATCGCCAACGTCAACAACCACGTCAACTGTATATCCGCCACCGGGCTTGGTTCTAACCGTTTGAGAAATCACGGTGAACGTCTCCGGTACTGGAAGAAATGACGATGACTCTGGTGTCAGGTCAGTAATCTCAACCGTGTCGGGTACTTCATTGACGGGTTCGACCTCTGAATTTTGGGACTCTGGACCGCCCTCTACCTCGCCATCAACTTCACCAGTCGTGGGTGAGGTGTATCGAAGATCGATAACATTAGGTGGTAGAAAGAATGACGGGTCTAGTCCCTTGGTTGCAGTGGTGTTGTCGAATTCTTCCATCACTACATTATATTGTACGGGCTATGGATACGTCAAATCCTTGCACGTCGAAGAGTGAATTCTGATTCCATTCCCTCGGAATATGTGTGCTTTGCTTCAACAACGAAATACTTGTGTGTTGTAGGAGCCATATTTCCAAGAGGGTGATTGATGGTAACGAGGTCACCCAACTGTAGCAGAGGATTCATGAAGGACTCGATGGTGATTTCATCCTGCCCACCGGCCCAGTGCAACGTGATCCAATTTCCTAGGTTTGTCGCTTCGCCCTCTGACTGGATGAAGTCTGAAGGGAAGTCCACAGCCACCTCACCGCGTCGTAGAATTGCATTCTCGTTGCGGGTCGTCTTGATCTTCTCTTCACCAACCTTGATTGCTCGTCCGTAAACCATCAACTTCTGGTCAACAGCATTCTCTGGACCATAGGTCACAGCATCGTTTCCGTTTACCACGGCATTGATACGGCTTGCGTTTGCAAGAATGAACTTGGCACCAAATGGGTTCGGGATGAACTCAGGGCACACGACCTGAGAGTCATTGCTGAAGTAAATCTTGGAATACAGCGCAGGCCCGGTATCGGTAGCCACATTGTACTTTACGTTGAACTCTCTGACCTCATGCACAGTGGCACCGAAGTCATCGAAGAAGAACTGGTTGTAACGCTGAATGACGCTGGTCTTCTTGTTACGGTACATTCTGATGACGTTACGAGTGTTGTAAATCCATTCAGAGGTTACCTGATCAGACTGGTATCCACCATCAATACGGTTGTAGCGAGCAGTGCCATCGAAGTTCACTGCCTCATTTGACGATGATGCGTAGACGTACTCAAACTCTGCATTTGTGTATCCACGCGTGAACACACCCCAGCGACCAGTGTTTCCAGTTGGTGGACGCATGGCTGATGGAACGGTGACGTTCATCTGAAGAACACCGTTAAGGAAGATGTTGAATGTAGGGATGGAGGCATTGTAGGAAACAGTGACGTCAAGGTCATACCACACACCCGGCGCGATATTTGCAATCGTTCCCTTGTTTCCGTTTGCGCCAAGGCGCTTCATGGTTCCGTCAGCATAGCGAACGTAGAATGACAGTTCGTTTACAGAACTTCTCCACGTAGGGTACTTTGAGAACAAAGACGTACGGCATAGTTCGATGTAGTAGCCTGCATCGCCAGTGCCACCCGCGCTGATCACGAGACCACCCAGACCACCGTTGTATCCCTCGTTCGGGAATCGAATTCGGGTACCGTAGTAGTACGGAGGTGAGTCAAACTCAGAACCGTGTGTTACGGTATACCACGTAGAAGCCTTGAATGTTGAGTTGGTGGTGATTCTGGCAATGGACTTTCCACTGACAGCCTTCCATCCTCCGGTCCATGGATTCATGGTTCCGTTTCCAGTCTTCAGTCTGGTGGTGTATCCAGCAGCATCGATGGTGTGAGCCTTTGGTGCACTGCTGAACTCACCGCGCACTGGTGTCCACAGGTAGCCATTGAATGCGTTCTGGTAAGAGAGATTTGGGTTCAACTTGTCCAGCGCAATCTTCTCGTCATTGCTGGCAATGTACTTTGAGGTCAGCGTACCATTTGCAAGGTAGTATGAGTAGCCCTTGGCCGTGTAACGGATGAACTCGCCCTCGACCTGAATCAGTCCAGCGTAAGGCCATGTCTTTGCAGCAGAAGGGTCAATGCGAAGTGACGGTGAGGTGGTGGTGATTGAGTGAACTAGCGGTGCTGCACGCAGCACAACGTCACCCTCAGGCTCCCACATTGACTGCATGGGAGCAATACCAGAAACCTCATCGGCTGGCTTGGTGTCCTTGTAGGCCACGTTTACCACATTTGCTTCGAAGTTGTTGGTCTTGTCCAGATCAACGATATCCGGCAACTTGGTGCCGTTGACAACACCGTCGAACTGCCACACAGGGGTGGCTGTCAAATCATAGGCGGTGCTACGCGTCTTGATCTGCAAGACGTTGTACTCGTCAAAATACACAGCCGTCTGCGTGGCCTGAGACAACTTCTGAATGATATCCCACATCGTCTCCGTACCGTCAGTCCAGAAGTACGGAATCAGGGTGGTGGCGTCAGCGTCGATGACCTGAACGAAGTAGTTGGTCATGCCGATTCCATCCAGCAGGGTCCAGATGATTTCAGCAACAGTCTTTGACTCTAGAAGCGTTGGGTTTGGCTTGATTGCCTGAAGCACGACAGAATCGTCCTTCAGTGGAACACTCACCACGTCCAAGTCCTTGCCATTCCAGTCTTCGGTGCGCATGGTGAACATACGAATCCATTCGTAGTTCTTGGTAGTGGCCGTGTAGGCATCGGTGGTGATTCCAAGATCAAGACGCATGGTTACGTTCTTGTCGATGAGGCCAAAGTACATCGATGACGGGTTGTCATTGGAGAATCTGTTGTCGAAGTTGGCTAGCGTGACAGAGCCATCATTTGCAGATGCCGTTCCCAGCGGTGTGATGAAGGAGTATTCTGACATGCTGTTGTTGACTTCCCAGTCAATCATGTATGCAGACAGGTCAGACTCTAGGCGTAGGCCCAACTCGATAAGGTTGAAATACACCTTTGAACGGTTCATCTGGGTAACAGTGATACGCACACCGCGCAACTGTGTAGGGTTGTCGTAGTATGGCGTTGTTCCCCAAGAGCCGTTGGCCTGACGCCACAGTGACACCGCGCCATTTGAGGCAATCGTAGGGTTGGTGGAAACGGTGGTCCAGTTGGTACCGTCCGTCGTCGTCTCCACGGTCCATGCCGTAGGGAATGAATATGAGTTCTCGATGCGTACGAAAATCTTGTTCGTCCACGTGTTGTTTGAGTAGATCACGGTAGGCTGCGTGTTTGTCATGTTTGAGAAGGTCGGACCCACGCTACCGCCAGCAGACTCATTTGGTGATGACCAATACTTGTACTTTGAGTCTGGGCTTGCAGTGACGTAGCGAGCAGCACCGGGCGTCTTCTTATAGCCGCTAGACGTGTATCCGTCAGGGCTGTATCCAGCGCGAGCAGCGCTGTTGGCACGGGCCTTCACAATTCCAGAAGATGTTGGGCGGTGCGGTAGAACGATGGATGAAATTGGGTACAGGTCAGCATCGCCATCCTCCAATGCTGCCGCAGTATTGCGTACAACAGAGATTGGCGAGTACCTGTTCATGTTCCATTCTGCGATCAAGCGGGCTGTAGTGTTTACGTCATATGACTGCTTCAGTTCATTGCTTGTCGCCGTTGTTACCGTCTTCAAATTATGCTTCCTCGATTGTCATGTCTACGGTCCACAGTTCAGCAGTTCCACGCTTCTGAATGCTCTTTGAGAAATCAGTGATGACTGCGTTGTAGGTCTTTGGGGTTCCAGAGTTTACCACCACAAGAGTGAATACACCGGGGTTGGCCATGTAGAAATCTTCCATGGACTTGCCGCCCATCTTGCCGTCAACAGTCTTTGCGTCTAGGTCAGGAATGCCATCCCAAGATACAGACCACTGCAACTTGTCAGCAATAACGACCTTTCGCATCGTACCGTTGTGCATACGCTTTGAGTTCTCGATACGCTTTACATCTACCTTTACTTCCCCGCGATTGTGCTCGGACAAGTCAGTGCCGTTGAACTTCATAATTGAGCCCTTGGGCAAAATCATTGATGGCATCAGCCACCCACCTTTCTGTTTACGCCGCGCCTTCTGTCGATCTTGCGAAGGGCATTCTCGACTCCGGTCTCCCAATCAATATCTGAATTGATCTGTGCGCCGGTCATGTCGATAGTAACAGTATAGTGGCTATTGCCCGATTCTGCAAAGTTTTGCACACCCTGCTTGAACTGCTCTGTCAAAGGAGCGGTCAATACGGTCTCATTTGGATGTAGGTTAGCAAGGCCCTCGTTCATCGTGAATCCACCAGTCTTCAACTGAGGCATAACGGTCTTAGGGTTGAACCACTGACCATTTCTACCGATCTGGAAGTGAAGGTGAGGACCGGACGACTTACCAGTTGAACCGACACGACCGATCATCTGACCAGTGGCCACCTTCATACCGGCGCGAACGCCGATGCTTGACTGGTGACCATATCCATACATGGAGCCATCAGATGACTGAATCTCAGTGTAGTTACCGTAACCAGTGTTGTCCCATCCGGTGTAGATAACGCGTCCACCCTGAGAAGCCCTAATTGGGGTTCCGCTGGCTGCACCAAGGTCGATACCATTGTGGAAGGACATGCCAAGGAAGTTACGTGGACCGAATCCAGAAGTAACAGGACCATTGATAGGCTTCACGTTTCCAGAGAAGTTACCACCGCCGGGGTATCCACCGTGTCCTAGGTAGACAACCTTTCCAGACTTGTATGCCACAGAGACACCAGCAGAGAATGCGTTGCTTGCGATAGAAGCAATGTCGGGGGCGACACCAACATTCTTACCGAACTTGTTTGCTGCTCCCGTACGTGCATTGTAGGCAGCCCGAAGCGTCCCCTGAATCAAAGGCTTTGCAGCAGCAACGCCCATGACAGCAGGCAGTGATCCCATTCCAAGGCTTCCACCCTTGCCGAACTTCTTGTTGTTGATGTTGTCCAGACCGGCCTTACCGATCATGCGCATTGCCTCGCGGTTGACAACACCCTCGCCAACTAGAAGACGCGTGTCCACCTCACCAGCGGTACGTCCACCAGAACGTCCCACACGGCCCGGAGAATTACCGTGAGACACGACACCACCGATGTGGTAGGCCCGGTCGTTCGGGTCATTCAGACGGCCACCGTAGGTGGAGGTCTTCTTACGCGGTGGCGTCTTTGCAAGTCCAGACTGTGGGTTGCTTCCGAACAGTGAGTTATCTGGCGCAGTGCCACCGTTGATGAACTTTGCAAACTCCTGAGGGGTCATGTTGAATGCACCCTTGATCATTGCGTTTGCAATGTCAGAACCAACAGATGCCCAGTTGACAACACTCTTCAAACGGTTACCCTCGGTCTGCACAGCGGTAGTAAGTGATGACCCGACAATGCCAGACCATTCCTTTCCATAGGCAGTCAACTTCAGTCCGTACTTCTTGTAGATGGCCTCAATTGCGGCACGCTGCTTCTCCGCCTCGGCTGCATTCTTTGGTAGATAGGCGCGAAGAATTGCCAACTTTGTTTCTGCTTCACGACGGTCAGCCTCCTGCTCACGCTGCTTACGATCAATGTAAGCCTTGTTGCTAGCAGCCTGCTCCTTCTTCTGATTTTCGATACGCTTCTTTGAGCGAGCCTCTTCATCCTTCAGAGCCTGATCCTCACGCTTCTGACGGTCGTCCATGTCCTGCTTCTCGCGTTCCTTGATCTGGTCAAGCATGTCCATACGAGCAGTCTTCTGCTTCTCGATCGAATCCTTCTGCTTATTCAGGTCGTCTACGCGCTGTGCCGATGCAGAGCCTGCATTTGCTGCGGAGTCGTCAAGGTTCCACTGAAGTTCCTGAGCAGCACCGGCTGCCTGCAACTTAGCGGCTTCGTCCAACTGTCCAGAGTTGATTGCTGCATTGATATCGATGTTCTGTGAGAACATCTGTGATAGACGCTGGATACGAGTCTGCTCGGCTTCGAAAATCTTCTGACGAATGTCCTCGGCCTTCTGCTCAGCCTTGATTGCCTCATCGATCTTGGAAATGCGAGCGTCGTAAGCGTCCTCTTCACGCTTCTTACGGTCATCCCAACGCTTGTCGAATGCACGCTTCTCCTTCTCCTGACGAGCCTCCTGAGCACGCTGACGACGTTCGAACTTTGCGTCATTTGCCTCGGACTTCTTGTCAAGAGCGTCCAACTGATCCTGAGCCCACTTCTGGTATCCATCCATCTGGCTCTGCTGGAATTCTGAGAACAGACGGCCAGAGGTTTCGAACATTGCACTCTGGGTAGCAGTCATGATGCCCTTGAATGAGTTTGCAACTTCGTCATATGTGATACCGGCCTGATAGCCCAAGTCCTGCAACTTCTGGGTGAACACCTCAGAGTCAACTGCTGCGCCACCGGCTGCCTGACGGAAGTAATCCATTGCTCCGTAGACCTTTGAGGTTGACTTGCCCACACCGGACATTCCATCATACAGTCCAGCAAGACCATCCGTGAAGTTCTCTGTCTTCTTTGGAGCATCACCGAATAGGTCAATGAACTTGCCCTGCTGAAACAGGTCAAAGAATGTAGCGATCTTTGGAATATTCTCTTCGGCAACTCCACCAGCGCGGGCGGCCTGCTGAGCGAAGTTGTTCAGGAAGTCATTGCGCTTCTGTAGGTCTTGGAATGACTCTGCGCCATATGTGCTTAGGTCGGATGATGATAGTCTTCCTTCACCGATTGCACGGGAAAGGTCATGGGCATTGTTGATTCCACGGCTACGCAGAACCTCAGCATCGCTTGCATTACTCGTCATCTTCTTGTAAGCATCATTGATGAACTTGTCGTTTTCCTGTGCCACATCCATCAGCAACTGCTTACGCTTCATCGGGTCAGCGGTAAGATACATGTCCCAGAAGTCCTGACCAGCCTGAGCGACCTTCTTTGCAGAACCAGCAGAGAGGTCACCGTCGTTAAAGGCTGCCTCCATCCAGTTTGCACCATTGTCCCTCAGAGCATCATCGATGATCTGCTTCCACTCCTTTGCCTTCAACTTCAGCATTGCAGTGGCATCATCGAAGTTAGCCTCTAGATCAAAGTTCAACTTCCAGTCAGCGTCATTGAACTGCTCGCCCATTGCAGACATTGCAACACGAACAGTGTTCTCTACGGAGGCAGGGTCTGCACCATGCATCTTTGCACGAAGACCAGCGCTGATAGCCAAAGCCCACTTCTCACCGACCTTCACGCCTTCCTTGTCCATGCTTGCGAACTGCTGGAAAGCCTCGTTGTTTTCCTTCTTCAACTTCTCGACAAGGACTAGGGTAGCCTCCATTCCATTCTGTGGCCCCTTGTCACCCATCTTTGCAGAAGGTGTGTAAGAGTAACCAAGAATGTCGGCCATGCTCTTTGCATAGTCGTTGAAGCGCTCGACCTTCTTTACAGACTCTTCGATCTGATCATTGAAGTGTGACCATACAGCGAATCCAGCAATTGCCACACCGGCAATGATAGGACCAGCCTTTGTCAAAGCACCCATGAGTCTACCGGCACCGGCCTGACCGACACCGAATGTTGAAAGCATTCTCGTTCCAAGTGCAGCCATAACACCGCTGACCTTTGTTACTACCTTGGTCATTGCGGATGGGAACATGATACCGAAGATACCGACAACGTTCATCAGTTCAACAAGGCGTCCTGTCAAACCGCTATTCATACCAAATGCGCTTCCTAGCACACCGGCAGTCGTTGCTACCATCGTCATCGTACCGGCCAACTTCTGCATCTTGGCCTCAGCAGCCTGTGCACGCTCCTGCATGTCTTGAAGACGACGAGCAGCCTCTACCTGAGCGGCGCTTGCGAATTGTCCACCCGGGCGGTTGTACTCATTTCCAGATTCCCAACGAGTCCTACCGGCAGTATCATACTTCACACCATTAGGCAACTGCGGACGTGACGCGTTCTTCATTGCAGCAGCGGCTGCACCACCCTGTGCCATCACTGAGGCATTTAGAGCGGTCGTCAGGTGCTGTACCTGAGTAGTCAGAGCGGCGGCGGCAACCGTCTGAGTGTCCCATGCATTGGTCATCTTGGATGACACAATCTGTTGCATGCGTTCCTCGACAGTCATCATCTTGAATCCAGTACGCATCTGGATAAGACTGAATACGCCCTTCATGACGTTACCGGCTAGGTTGGCACCTAGACCTGCAAGCATCACCATAGGACCAGCGAGCGCGACCAGACCAGCACCAATTGCCAGAACTGTCTTCACTGCCGGGTTCATGTTGTTGAATCCGTCAACCAACTTACCAACAACGCCAAGTAGCATTGCGGCAGGCTCTAGGAACACCTGACCCAACTGGGCTAGGTTCAACTTCAGAGACTCAACAGCCTTGTCCAACTTCTTGAATGGCTGATCATTCTGACGGTCCAACTCCTGCTGGGCGATAGCAGCATTCTCTAGCGCGGTGTTGTTTGCAACATCAAGCGCCTGCTGCCACTGGTCGGTCTTCTGAATCATCTGCTCTAGAAGCATCAAACCCTTGGAACCCTGATAGATACCGAACACGTCTCGTGTAACGGCAACCTTGTCCGGTGCGCTCAAATCTTCCAGAGCGGCTGCGAACTTCTGCAAAGAGGGAATGGTCTCACCGTTGGTTTCATCGATAATTGCACGCAAGTCCTGTCCGGTCTTCTGCTTGAATGTCTCTAGACCCTTACCGTATGTAGCGACAAGGCGGAAGTTGATGGACTTTAGAGCGTTAGCACCCTCGGCTGCATCGATACCGGCAGCCTTGAATGCGGTTAGAAGTGATCCGGTCTGCTTCAAGTCAGCACCAAGTTCGTTCATAACACCGGCAACCTTAGGGATTGCGGTAACGAAGTCCTGTGCGCTCAGAACGGTCTGGTTCTCCATCGCGTTGATGTAGTTCCAGTTTTCACCAATCTCCTTCTGCCCAGCCTGATAGACTTCCTGCATGGAGATTGTTGCCTTAACGGCAGACTGCCAATCCAGTTCACCAAGGATTGCAGCGCGAGTGGTCTGCATGGTAGCCTGCTGAAGTTCATTTCCAGACTTACCGGATGCAGCAAGATCAGCCATGATCTTCAAAGTGGTATCTGCTGACTGGCCGTAGATACGGGCAGCAGCCTCAGCAGTTGCCATGGCGGTTGAGCGAACGCTGTCCGCAGCCTGCTGGATTTCCTGCGTGGCATCACCATAAACCTTGACAACCTGTGTTAGAGACTTGTCAAGGTCGTAAGCCATCTTGCCTGTAGCGGCAGCAGCAATGCCCATAGGTACAGTAAAACCGACCATCAACTGACGACCGGCCCACTGCGTATTCTTACCCCACTTGACCATGTTGTCCGAGGCAACGGTCATAACGTTGCTGAACAATCCTAGTTCGGCGCGGAGCGTCTTTAGGTCTCTTGGTAGGTTCTGCGGAATTAGAGCATCGACAGAGAACTTGCCAGTCTTGGAACTCTGTGTCCAAGAAACACCCATTGATCGCTGTAGAGCGATCTGGTCACGGAGAACAGTACCGAGCATCTTGTGGTTATTGATGAGGTCACGGAAAGTTGCCTTTCCATCCATGATCTTCTTCTGCCACGCGTCCTGCGCGGAAAGTACCTGTCCCTGACGGAGACGGTACTGATCCATGGCAGCAGCAGTTCCCACAAAGCCCTGACGGACTTCATGGAGTGCTGAAAGTTGATCCTGATAACCTCGGGTACCACCAGTTGCATTCGCATTCTGAACTAGGGTCGTCTGAAGTTGCGTCAGGCTGGCCTGAAACGCCTTCAGTTCACGCTGTGCTTGCTTGAAGTCAGCGCGACCGTTAATGCGAATATCAATTTGCTCTATGTCTGCTCATTCCTTTTCATTCAGATTCGACTTCGATTCCCATTCCGAGTTCTCCGAACTCTAGTTCCTCCGGTGTCAGTCCCGATAGTTGAGCGCGTGCTTCACGCTCGATTCGTTCAAATCTTTCCTTGTTTGACTCGGCCAATTGCTTGTCCATGTCAATTCCATTAATTGCTGCGTGGAACCTGTTCGATCTTTGCTCCCGTTCTCTGGCAGCAGAAATGATGGCGTTAAGTTCCTCTAGATTGAGGGCTTCCTCCAGTTCATCGAAGTTCTTCCAATGTCCAAGGAGGAAAGCCTCAGCCTCTAGTTCGGCAAGATTTAGTTCGTCCCATCCTTTGCCGCCGTCTGGTTCTGTGCCATCTCCATCGCCAGTTCTACCAGTTTTGGGTCATTCAACTTGACACCGCCACATACCTCGATCACCTTATAGGCGGTCGGTAGGTCTAGAACGTCCTCTGGGTCAGCCACACCGGCTTCCTTCAAATCCTTGTTGTCCTTTAGACAAAATACTGCGAGTGCGACTACTGCGTCAACAAACTCTACTTCCGTCTTTGCCTCTTCCAGTCCGGTCAACTTCTCCATGAACTTACGAAGTGGCTTAATCGGAAGGGAACGCACAGTTGCAATGGTGCCGTCTGCAAACTCTAGCGTTTCAATTGATCCTACAAATGTTGCCATATTCTCTCCTTATAGATTGTGTCTAAAGTATATCAGGGGTTTAGCAGTCTTGGCAAATTTCGGGCAAACAGAAGGGCCACCCCGAAGAGTGGCCCTTCTATATGTCGCTATTCAGATCAGGTCTCGATCTGGCGGTCTCGGATGATACCGTATTCCTTACCAGTGTAGTAAGGGTCTGGTAGCAAACGGAGCGCAATCGGAACTGTCGTAGCGTCCGTCTTTGCTAGGCTGTGAGCAGATGACTCAACATTCAAAGCGCGACGTACGTGGTACAGACGCTCCATACGCTTGTTGGTTGCGCTACGAGGTGCTGGACCAACAAAAACAAGAGAGCGCTCGACTGGCTCATCTAGGAGCGCTCCCGATGCGATACCTAGTTCCTGTCCCGTTGTGTCAGGAGCCGTAGCAGCACCAAGGCTGCTGTTCTTCTGTCCCCAAGCAAGAATCAAGTTCGTTAGCGTAGCCTCTGCTAGAGAGGTGTTAACGGTTGCACTCATTCCCTGCTTGAACAACTTTGCAGCGTCAAGCAACTGGTCAACGTTTACCTCACCGAAGTCAGGCTCGTATGAGAACTCAACACCATCAGTCGTGAAACCAAGGTGACGCCAGTTGGTCGTATCTGCCTCTAGGACAGGACCGGCTGGCGTGTTAGCGGTAAGGGCTGGTAGAGACACTGCTACGTTGCCATTGGCCCCGTAGAAAGTAGAATCGGTTGAGTCCTTAACTGAAACGTAAAGTGCCGCAGCACCCACGATAATGTTCTTTACACTGTATGCCATTCTTTATCTTTCACCTCCATCGTGATTGTTTTTGCTGGCTAGGCTGAATACTTCCTCATTGCTAATAGTACCGTAGGCGGTATCACAAAGCAAAATCAGAAACGGATTGCCTTTCCATCTGGACCGTAGTGTGTGTAATTGATGTTCACGTTGATGAGACCATCACGCCTACCGCCCTCTTCTGTCACCGGCTGTGGGCCTTGAATCATTGATACCCACAGCGACTTGTAATCAAAATACTTGTATTCTGGATCAAGTGATGAGGCACTGATGAAGTCGTTGACCTCGGCAGCACTCTCGTCACGCTTGTCCAACTTTGCATCAAACAGGTTGATTGCTCGTCTAATGTCTGCGCTGTCCGAAGAGTAAATCACGAACGTTGCAATCTCTCCCTCTAGGAAGTAGTTGTTTGTACCCTGCTTCTTCGAATAGGAGTAGACGATATACGGCTTGTTGAAGTTGTTGAATTCTGGCTGCTGCTCAGGAGTGGTGATCGGTGTCAGGCCACCATAGTCTGATGCCTTCCATCCCAATTCATCCTGTAGCAACTTCCACATGTACTGGCGCACTCCGTGCACGCCGCCCAAATCCCACTTGCCTACTGGCATCAGTAGTTCACCTCGTCTCCAAATTGTCCATAGCGGTCTACGTACTTTGCCGCCTGCTTGTAACTCTTTGCCTTGCCCTTGATATAGGCTTCAGCCATATTTCTACCGGCCTCATATGCAGCGAAGTTGTCAGACATTGCGTTGATGCCGAATGACTTCTTTCTTCTTCTGCCAGTGACCTTGGCCAGTTCTGTACGAGAACGTCCCAAGTCCTTTTCAATGGTGCGCTTGATTTCTGCGCTCCAAAGAGCAGATGCTCCGTTTGCCCACCATGTTGTCCAGAATGCCGTGAACTTTCCCTGCCCACCCTCTTGGAACTGATTGCTCGTTCCCTTGGAGAAGTAGTATCCTCGTGCATTTGAATCAGTAGGCACGAATAGAGCCTTGGCATACACCGGGCGAATGTTCACCGACAGTCCGTACTCGACAATCGGAGCCTTCCAGTAGAAGATGTACTTGCGATCAGAAAGACGTGCCAGAGCCTCGTCAGACACGTTGTTGATCGGGTCGCTGGGGTCTCCCTCGGCCTTGCGCTCTGAAGGCGTCAGAATTGGAGACTTGGACGCAACCCACTTCCACGATGCCTGTCGATTCTCACCGCGTCCTGTGAGCGTGTGACGCCATAGTCTGCCCTGAGGCACACCCAGCATCCTCCACTCGTAGACGTGCTGAAGAGAATCAGTTCCTGCTCTGGCAGCGTTGTCAATCTCGTCGTCAAAGGACTCGGCCATTCTGCTGTGAGCAAACTCAATCACCGGCCCGATGAATCGGTCGGTGGAAAGTTCCTCTGACATGCCCTGTACAAAGCCGAGAGCCTTGTAGCCATCAGCCATGTCGGCTTCAATGTCTACAGCATTGCGTCTGGCCTTACCCACCTTGCACCCCGGCTCTCTGAAGCAGAGCGAAGTTCTCTACGAGCATTCCGAACGGGTCAACGACAGGCGTAATACCCAGAACGTCGAACACCGTAGGAGCACCGCTAAATTCCTCTTCCTTCCAGATGACCGTACCGTCCGGTCCAGTTACGTTAGTAATTCTGTCGCGCTTGGTGATGACCACATCAGCAGGGAAGTTCATCTTCACGAAGTCGATGTTTTCGTATACACCCTTTGGGTCGAATCTCTCGGTAGTTCCGGCAGCACGAACACCACCGACAATTACACCACGCACCATGCATGGCACAGTGCGAGTCTGAGTGCCGGGAGTGTCCGGGTCAGAATCCTCAACCCAAACACGGATGATTTCACCAGTGTCCGGGTCTTGCTTCTGTTCCCAGTGTCCATCGCCTTCAGGCGTTACCGGAGCAGTTGGTCCCTGAGTAAGAATGGTGGCCGTCATGTTGTACTTTGACGAGACTAGGCACCCAAACATCAGATGATCGCCCAGCGACCAACCACAAACTTCTCTAGCAGTCGGTCTGCTGTGACGCTTCCTGTTCCTGTGAATGCTCGGCTGTCGAAGTCAAAACGCCAGTCGGCTGCGGTGACTGCCTTTAGATAGCGGTCACGCCATGATGCTTCCTTGCAAGAGAACAACTCAGCAATAAGCAAAGCCGCGTCCTTGATTTCACGAGGTACTGTGGACCAACCGAAAGTACCAGTGATGGTGTAGCGGGTATTGTTCTGGAAACCAGAAGATGAATGTAGGGCGTACGGGCTGCGCATTGGGCCTGCGGTGGTGTATGTCGATCCATCCCACAGTTCGCCGTCCTTCTCGATGCCGAATCCGTTCTTGATTGGTCGGTAGGTGTACGGCAATAGTCCATACTGGCCGTAGCCAATTGAGGTGACGGAGAGGACACGCTTATCCGTTAGAAGTACCGTGTCCCCACCGCCCCACGTGGTGTAACTTCCCTCTTCGTATCCAAAGGACTGACCAGTGATGGCCTCGATTACTTCACGAACAAGACGCTCTAGCACTTCGACCTTCTGGTCGGTTAGCACGTTGAACTGGTCGTTGAAGTCCTTCAGTTCCTGAGATGTGAATAGAGGTGTGACTACCTTGTAGTCCTCAGAGCGTGAGTATGTGTTTCCATCAACCTCATACTCCCAGAGTACAGAGAATTCCCCATCTACGTGGGTAACAGCATATGGAACTTGGGCAGGAGAAGTGGTAGCAGTGCTAACCACCTTGCCGTGACGCATAAAGGTCACAGAGGTAATGTCTGCTCCTGTAACACCCAATTCCACGGTGTCGTCTACTGAATCTCTGTAAATATCGCTCATGTTTTAATTATACACTACGGTCTATCAGCCGTAGAAGTCCTGAGCCTCCTGTGGCATGGCAATTCGGAAACCATCCAAGTGGCTGATGATGTAGTTAGCATCTTCCTCGGTTACCGGCACAAATGGGTGCTGCTTGGAGAATGTGTATCCACGAATCTCAAAGCGTGGGTTCTGACGCTCCATCTTGACAAGAACCTTTGGTACCTCACGTACGACAGCAGGCTTTTCTGCTACCGGCGCTTCTGGGGTCACATCTGGCTCGTCCTCTGGGTCTGGGAATGCAGCCTTGTACATATCCCACGTAACGCCATCCTCAACAAGTGCTGCAATAATCGTTGCCTTGTTGTCGGTAGCCTTAACGTCTACCGCGAAGTCCTCGGCCACCTGTAGCAGCACGGGCTTGTTCAGTGTTTCAAAACTCATAGTAAATCCTTTCGTTGTGACTCTCATTATAGCGCCACTTCGTTCATATGGCAAAGGCCGGTCCCCGAAGGGACCGGCCTAATGCTCAGGTTGTTCAGGCGTTAGCCTTCACGTTCTTAACCACAACGAATGCGTCAGGGTTCTCGATGTTTGCACCGATACGAGTGAATAGCGTGTACTCAATCGCGTCCTTACGCGGCACGAACTCGCGGTAAACCACAATGTCGCGCTTGATTGCCCAAATCATGTTCTTTGGGAAGGTCAGCCATACGTCAGAGTGCTCTCCTGCTGCACCTGAGTAGTCACCGGCCTTGGTCTCGTCCATCAGAGGAACTTCCTGTACAGGAATTCCGAATGCACGGCCCAATCCATCGAAGTTGTTGAAGTTGCTCTGTGCTACGCTCTCAGGAAGAACATAGTCGTTAGACTTCAACTGTAGGTTGTACGTGTAGTCCTGCAACACGTTTGCGCCAGTGAAGAACTTCAACTGGTTACGACGCTGCATGTACTTACGCGGCATTGCCTTGATGGCCTTGTGGAATACATCGCGGTCGGCCTCGCCACCGGCGTGGTCGATGATGTGTCCACCCAGACGAGCACGGCGGTCCCAACCATCGACACCCTTCAAGAATGGGTCGGTGGTCTTAGTGGTGTCACCGTTGATCGCTAGGTCTTCTAGGTCGTTACCGACCTGAGAAGCAAGCATACGAGCAATGTGATCCTCTAGTGCATCGCCTTCCTTACCGTCCTCTAGGCTCTCAGTTGAAAGTTCCCAGTCTAGACGGTACTTCGTGGTTCCAAGAGAAACCTTGCTGAATGCAACGCCAACGTTCACGGCGTCGTCAACAGCCTCGGTAGCAACGCGTAGCAAACGCTCACCAACACCGATACGGTCAATCTCCTGTGAATCGGCACGTAGACGAATCGTACGAACCTGTGATCCCAGAACAGTTGACTCAAAGGTGTAGTCAATGAAGCGCTCTGCCTGCTCTGGTGGTAGTAGGCCAGAACCAGAACCGTCAGGAGCCTGTCCCAACGTGGTCGTGGTAATAACCTTCTCTAGTAGATTTTCAGTCATTTTGTTTGTTTCACCTCTCCTTCTTTTAGTTGTCCCTTAGGGAATTTACACCGAGGAAGTGTCCACCCCATGTACTCGTAGCCTTCTTTTCGACTACTGTTTCTGACTCCCCGCCAAGGTCGCCAGACTTCTTTACTGCGCTTGCATCTAGTAGGTCGGTGACGGACTTCTCCATCTTGCCCAACTCTTCCTTGATACCAGCAAACTTTTCGCTGAGTTCACCGTGCTTCTGTGATAGTTCTGCATACTTGGAATCTAGTTCCGAAGTAAACTTCTCTACCTTTGCATTGACTTCGCTCAGAGCCTCGTCAATAGCCTCGCGGTTCTTCTCTAGGTTGCTAGAAATCTTGGTGTCAAGATCGGCTAGCATCTTTGCAAGGTCGTCTTCTGCACTCTCAACTTCGGACACGTCCGTAGCCTCAGCATCAGCCTCATCTGCCTTCACCTCTTCACCGCCGTCGCTTAGGTCAGTTTCCTCTGACTCTACGGAAGCGGTAACTTCGGTCTCGGCCTTACCCTCTTCAACTACAGGGTTTTCACCCTCAGTTGCAGCGGCCTTTTCTACTGTATCTTCTGCCACGTCAACACCTCCTTCGTTAGTTGCAGGCTCAACCTGCTTTTCGTTGATCGAAGAAAGATACTTCTGTACAGCCTCAGCCATCTTCTCTGTACGATCAGTGTCATTGCTGTACTCAAACCACCCAACATTCTGCATTGGATCGCCACATGATGGGCAGTCCAACTCCTGCTCGGTGGAAGTCTTTGCAATCTCGTCGGTGTTGCAGTAGAAAGCAATCTCGGACTTGGTGTCCACAAGGATTCCCTTGTAGATATCCTGTCCACCAATTACCTTCTCAACAGAGACGATGTTTGCCTTGTTGTTTGCTGGTGAGTCAACAAGTGACAACTCAACCAACTCGTAGTCTGTGATTCTGCGAAGTGACTTACCGGCTGCCTTGTCGAACTCGGTATCTGCCTCTAGGACGTTACCGCCGATTGAGAAACCAGTTAGCGTTCCGTCAAGAACCTTTTCCCACGTGTCCTGAGCGCCCTTTGAGACGTAAACAGTAACGTAGACACCCTTGTAGAACTTCTCGTCCTTAGGGTCATAAAACTCTTGTTCCTTGAAATCAACCATCTTGCCCACAGCGATTGGCTGGTGCATTTCACGGATGTTTCCACGGAAGCGAGAAAAAGCGCGCACGGAAGCGTCGGACAAAACAATGTCGTCCTGAGAGTCCGCGTTGTCCAAGGATGCGAAACCGGAGACTAGTCGCTTCTCCTGATTTACCTTGGTCAACGGCATTGCTAGACGGACAGAGTTTCCGTCAGTAGCCCAATGTGCCTTTTCGATCGTCATGTTATGAATAATATCAGAAGTGTTTTCACAAAGCAAAATTTCAGTCGATTACTTTTCAAACGTCTTACGATTTGCTGCGAGATTAACACGAATGAATGCACAGTACACTGCAATCATCATATAGGTGACACCGCCGACGTTCTGCCAGTCTCCTGCGAAGAAGAACACACAAATTACCAACCAGTGCAGGAAGCCTGTCATTGCTCCAATTGACAGAGAGCGGTATGACGACTTCAGAACACCATACATCATTGCTGAACCGGCTGCGATAGCCACGCCTCCCCAGAAATATTCTGGAAGGATCAGGAAGTATTGAAATGCGGGCGCTCGGGTGAACACGTCCCAGAATGGAATGAACACCCAAGCGCCCCACAAGATCGTGAAGACGCCAAGAATCATCACGGCAGCCGTGTTGATTGGCTGAATGATTTCCCTCAATGCTCGCTTCAGTGATCTAATCATTAACTCGTTGACCTACCGTCGCCCTTCGCGTTACGACCTTCGCCTGCGCTGTCAGTCGCCCCTGCTGAGCGGTTTTGGTCTCTCACCCTGTTTCCTGTTGCCTGTGCTGTCTGCTCTGCTGCCTGTGCCTTTAGGTCAACAACCTTGTCCCCGCCCTTTAGACCCGGCATGCCTGCGCGTGCGCGAATCTCGTTAGGTACAAGAACCTGCATACGTAGGTAACGCTCATCGATCTTGCTCTGAGTGTCCTCATCGGTTAGAGTCAACTCGTTCAACTTGAAGATGAACATGTCTGTCTTCTCCGAGAAGATAGGGGCAACCTTCTTCTCGAAAATCTTCTGCTCTGGACGGCATACACCTTCCTTGAATGTCTTGTCAGCGTCTCGTGCTGCTGCAAGAGAGATACCATCGCCCGCGAAACCAGTCTTTGAGGCCGGTGTGCGGTGCACCATGAAGATGCTTGCGTTGTTAACTCTATTGTAGTTCACGAATGATGCATCCTGCGTTCCAGACTCTACCGGCTTCATTTCGAATGAAACCTTCTCGTCTCCACGGTCAGCAGGCAGAGGCACGAACAGGGTGCGGTGGTTCTTTCCACGCATACCCGTTTCGAAGAACTCCACAATCTGACGCTGTGAGCCTACGCCTAGGTTTCCACCCTTGACCACAACAACGTAACGAGGCACAGCCTTGTTTTCGAAGTAGTCTAGGTTGAAGCGTGCGGCAAACTCGTTACCGGCCACAGCCTGTGATGCAGCGATGATATCCGGAACGCCGTAGTATGAGTTGCTTGGGCTGTACTTCTTGAAGTGGATAACCTCATTGACACCGCCCACGTTCTCACCGATTGGGTCTTCCGTATCGCTACCGAAGTGCTTGAAGAACTGTGCAGTCTTTCCAGTGATCTGGACATAGCCATCACGCTTGCGGCGCACGCGCATTGTTGCTGACGGAATGTGGCCGATGTAGCCAATCTCGCCATTCTTCTTGCGACCAATCTCCATGTAACCGTTTCCGGTTGCTTCGTAGTCGATGTAGATGTTCTTCAGAACCTCTAGGAAGGTCAGTTCCTTGTTGCATGAATCCAGCCACTTGAACATCATCTGTCGCTGGGTACGCAACTTCTTCTGCATCTTGGCACGCTTGCTTTCCTCGGCGTCACTCAATGTGTCCTGAGTGTCCGGAGAGTCAAGGAAGTCATATCCCAGTCCAACGATGTTTGACACCTTTACATTCACAGCAGCAAAGTGCGGTGAAGAAAGGAAGTACAACTTGGCTAGATAGTCAAGGTTGTGTGGAGGTAGCGCCACGTCGAGCAACTGATAGCCTGAGACGAACTCTTCGTTTCTCTCACGCTGAGTGCTCTTGGCACCGTCCGCGCCTTCGAAAGCCTTCTTGAAGGCCCTGTAGGCACGCTTCTTTGAGGTGTCAGAAAGGCCATCCATGGTCTTGAACACCTCAGCGTCCTGTGCGAACGGGTCTGTTTCTGGGACGGGCTCAGCATCCTTGGTCATGCCGACGATTACATGGTCATACGCCTTTCTACCGGCGTCGTCCACAGCACCGCCGACCATTGCTGCCTCGTCAACTACGCTGCGCGTAGCCTTTGGCTCCTTAGTCTCGTCTGACATTCTTCTTCAACAACTCCGCTTCTTCCTTCAGTGCAGCGTCGTCATAAGGGTCAGGAATTAGCCCCATGTTGTGACGTGCCCTCTGGTGTTCGAACTCATCGTCCGTAATTTGACGACGGCCTGACATGAAGTGGGGCATGCCACCGGGCTCCATACCGTAGTCCTTCATGACCTCAAAGGCTACCCTCTTCAATGCCATGACCTTTGTCATGTCACCCTTCTTCGCAGGAACGGAAAGCATGCGGAACTCTTCGTCCGCTAGAATCTTTCCATCTGCGTCTAGCCAGACATACACACCGTATTCTGACTCTTCGATTGCTTGAATTCTTCCCATAATGAAAATTGTACCATCTTATTTCATATGTGCAAACGAATGGACACGCTCAGGACATTACTGCTGCGGTAGATTGGTCCAGTCACGCATGGTCAGGACATACGGATTTACTGGTTCAAAGACAGTAACGACTGCCGGATCGACAATTGAGGCCACTGGAACCCTGCTGTAGTTCTGATACTGGGCAAGAGCCTGAGCGGCGGTAAATGCCGTAGGGTATGTTGCAATCAGGTTGTACTCAGCGATTTGCTGCCCTGCTGCAATGGTCACATTGGTGTTGAAGTCTGCCGGGAAGACGAAGATGATATGTGCCCACTCGTTCTTCTTGGCAGCCACACCATTTGCCACCGACTGACCATTGATGTATACAGCGGTTGCTCCTGCATACCCCCATGTGGTGCTGGCCTCTGGAAGCCACATGTATGCTGTGCCGCCGTATCCTCTGGTGTCAAAGAGATAACCGCCGCTTCCAGAAGTGACACCGGCCACCTTTACCCAGAACTCCATGGTTCTGATCATGCTAGGGGTGGCATCAGCGTCTGGCTGCAACAGAAGATTGTTGCCGTACACGTGAATGCCGGGGCGTGAGTTGGACTCGATTGGCTCATTTCTCACCAGCGATGTTGAACTCAGAGTGCTCAACTGTAGTAGTCTGCTGTTGTTTGAGCCATAGGCGAAGTAGTCCAGATACGCCGTTAGAGTCAGATCACGAATCTCAGCAGGGTCATTTGACAGACCACCGGGGAATGTGACCTTTACTAGCAGAATCTTTCCGCTAGGGTTAAGCCCTTGACTGGCTGCGATCAATTCGCCGTTCGTAACGGCACTCCATGTGGACCCGCCATCAAGGGACGTTTGTACTGTGTAGACTCCATTTGCATTCCATTCAGCCTTGATACCGGCGATGCTGCTGATATCGTCTGAACTGATTTCGAATCTACCGACCCACGTACCGGCCAATGACAGGTTTGTGGTTGCATCGAGCGCTGGCTTCAGTTCGCCATCTGCAATTGACACATTGGTCATGTTGTCAGAGTAGAATGTTGCCGTGCTGTTGAAAGTCTTCTGAAGATAGATGTTACGGTCAGTTCCGTCTCTCCATGAACCGCCCTGAGCAAGTACGTTATGCTCCATCGAAACAACATCGCGTGCTGCATTGAAGTGCTGCTTGATCTGGTCTTCAGTCAAAGCGTAGTTGTAGAATGCCAGCCCGTCGAATGCCGCCTTGTCACCATTGGACGATGAGTTTCCTACATAGAGGTCTCCGTCTGGTGACTGTGAGAATCCAGTGGCTACGAAGCCATCTGGAATAGATGTTTCTGCAACCAGTTCGCCATTGGCCCACAGTTGCAACTTATTCGGGGTGTAGACTGCATGAAGCGTGTATGCCTCTACAACATCTGGGTACTCCCACGCAGCGGATACACGCCCCGCGCCGAATACCACATCGAAGTAAATCTTGTTTGAGTCGATGTGCAGCCCATCGGGCGGTGAGCCAGAGTAGTGGGATGCAATATTCATATCTCCAACATTTACGAGAGGCAATAGAACGCACTCAATCGTGAATGGCTGGAACTCCTTGCCGATCTTCCATACCTCGCCCACAGAGAATCCGAAAGCACTGGATGGACCAACAATCAGTGAATAGTCGTTGCCAGCCACTAGAGCCGAAGTCTTGTTCTGTGTTCCCAGATAGTTTGAGAAGCCGTTTCCAGAGATATCAACCCATGTTGTGCCTGCTGTGTTCGGCTTGTAGGCTGCTCGGGGACTGTCTCTGAGAACGTAATCGTAGAAGTTCATGTTGAAAGTATAGCATAAATAGCGGAAGGCCCCCGCATTGAGCGGGGGCCTTCCTGTAACCAAACCAACCTAAGGATAACGAATTCACTGCACTAAAGGCGTAATGGAATTCGCCACTGTCATGTGAAGTCCAACCACGAACTTCCGACAGTTCTAATTATACACCCAACCCTTTTGGCTGTCAATCACTGACCACGGTCACGGGCCATTGCCTGCCACGTGCCGGGACCAACGATTCCGTCTTGGTTGAACTTCTTCTTGGCCTGATATCTCTTCACTGCTGCCACAGTCTGTGCGCCGTACATTCCGTCCTGAGTAATTCCTAGGAACTTCTGAATCTTCTTGATACGGCTACGGATAGCGGCAAGGTTTAGATTGCCTGTATCCCAAGTGCTCTCCCCATTGGTGCCACCGGCAGTCTTGCCAGAGTACCACGCTCTACCTGCTACGCTTGGTCCGTAGTATGACGCACCCTGCTTACCCGGATATGGGAAGAAGTTTGCGTGTCCACGAGCGAACGGGTAGGAGAAGTCGATAGGCTTCGGAGCGGCTGGCTTTGGAGCAGTAGCCACTGGAACTGAAGGCAGTCCAGACGTGCCCTTGTAAATCTTCTGACGAAGCGCTACAAATGCGCGGTCTGTAACTGGTCCCCAGATGCCATCGGCGGTCTGTCCTAGAGCACGCTGAATATCGATGACGGCCTTCTTTGCTAGGGCTGCCGTTGCCGGTCCCCAAAGTCCGTCCTGATATGCTCCCCAAGACTTCTGCATGCGCTTCTGCTGAACATCATTCCACATGTTGAAATACTTGCCCTTGTATCCGGCAAGTGCCTCTGCACGAGTGTTACGTAGATCAATGTCGGTCTGCTCTCCCCACACGCCGTCTACAGTTTGACGAACAGCCTTCTGCATTAGTCGAACCTTTGCATTGTCTGACACTGCTGCACCGATGTTGAGAACTGCATTCTTCCACTTCTCAAAGGTCGTGTTGATCACGCCAGTGATTCGTAGGTTAGAGACAAGTCCGTCACGTCCGTTCTGGTATGACACAACCTGCTTCGCTGCAATTGCTGGAAGACCACGAGTTCCAATCACAATGATGTGGACGTGGTAGTTGTTAGCCCATGGACGGAACCATGCTGCACCACCGCGCTGACGAGCCACCGTTTCCAGTTGCTTGTATCCAGCAGTGTTACGCTTGTTTGGGTCCGCAGGCTTTAGGTCTAGAGCACCGGGGCCATCGTGGGTACCTGCTGAAGCGCCCACACTGGTGTTGTAGGAGCCCTGAATAATAACTACGCCTCCCGGCATGCCTGAGTTGACTGCATCAAAATACGCAGCCGTACGCGTGTCCAGAGTCCAACCCTGTCGCTTGGTGACCTCTAGGGTCACTCCGTTGTATGTCTTTGTTGCCATGTTTGTAAATCTCACCTCTTTTCAAGTCAAATTATACTCGTTTAGGCTTAGAATGCAAAAGGCCGGTATCCGAAGATACCGGCCCATCGCATTTGTCCTGTTATGACTTGATTAGATCGACAACATCACACACACCAGCGGTGCAGGCAAGAGTCTGTGATCCAGTGGTCGTGTCTTCCTTTTCGTACATTGGAAGCCAGTCCCACTCTAGAACCTCAGGCATTTCTGCCTTTGCAGCCTCATAGGTGGCCTGATCGACAGTCTGGAATGGAGCCTGCTTGTACACGTGATCCGCGTAAGGCAGGAATGAAATTCCAGTGACCAGATCAAAGTGCTTGAATACCCAGTCACCAACTTCCTTCCATTCCTCTGGCTTTACAGAGACGGTAACGGACGGAGAGTGCTCTGTCCAGTACATCTTGTAGTCAAGCCAGTTCTCCAACTGCTCGATGGCGTTCTGGTCGTTACGTGTGATAGCACCCTCCGGAGCCTTGAACGGGAATGAGAACACAACTGCCTTTGGATTCATAACGTCATCCTCCACCGGCACACCCGCGTCCTCCATGAAGCGAGCAATCGGGTCATTCTTGTCGCAGCGCACGGTGCGAATGTAGAAATCGTCGTGCCATGCGTGCATTCCAGATGCGGTATTCGTTAGTGTGGAAACGGTACCGGACGGCTTTACTGTAGTAATAGCCGCTGCTGGATTGATGCCCAGACGACGTGCTTCCTTCTTGTTTGTGGCAATAGCAACCTTCTTCAGTTCCTGAAGCCACTTCTTGCGCTCGGCACGGCCTGAACGACCGTTTAGAACAGGGTGTCCCATCTGGCCGGTCATGGAAACGCCTAGAAGACGTTCCTCTTCTGCATTCTTCTTCCACTCTTCACGCAGGTAAGGGAAGTTTACTAGCGTAGACTGCCACGTACCGATGAGAGTTGCCCAGCGAACCTTTTCCTTCAAAGTCTCTAGGTCATCGCCCTCACGGACGATAATCTCTGTCAGGTTACAGAATCCCATAGAGCGAAGAAGAATCTCGGCGCAAGGATTGGTTCCCATGATCTGTGATTCGTCTCTGCGCTCAGGCACGTGCGCACGCGCACCCGCGAGATTGAAGATTCCACGCTCACCAGAACCAGAAGCAACCAATGCCTCCCACTCACGGTCAAACTCAGAACGGCTCGGCTTTGAGTTGTAGACTGCGGAGTTGTTTGAAAGTGCACGGTGTGGGTAGTCCTGCCACCATTCACCGGACTTTGCGTCACGAATGTCCTCGTCAGTCAGTGAAGATAGAGAGATAAGTGCTGAGCGGCGCACGCCACCTACAACAACTACCGATCCGATCTTGCACATGAGGTCATGAACCTCAATTGGCTTTAGACGACGGCCACGTGCACCGGCAACCATTGCCACTGTGAACTCAAACAGTTCATTCAGAGGTGCTGGACCAGATGAACGTCCACCGAAAGTCTTTAGACGTGCACCCTCTGGGCGCAACTGACGCAAGTCCCACTTAGGCAGTTCGCCACGGAACAGGCTTTCAATCAACTCGCGGTATGCTCGTGCCCAACCTTCCTTGGAGTCCTCAACAACGATAACCGTCTCTGAAGCCTCAATGGAGGCAGGAACCTCTGGCAAGTAACGAACGTGCTTCTTCTCAGCGGAGAAACCTAGCCCGGTACCACACATAAGAATGTACAGAGCCTCGTCAAAGGCTCGTAGGTCATCGATTGCGATGAATGAACAGTTGTAGCCAGCGACGTTGCTACGCTCTAGCGCCTCGCCAGCGGTCATGATTGCACGCATTGAGGGCATTACCTCATGCTGCATGATCTTGTTGATCAGTTCGCCCTTTGTCTCGGGTGACAGTCCGACCTTCGGCGCGATGAAATCGGCGTATCGGTGGGAAGTCTCTTCCCATGTCTCTCGACGGTTTGCTTCCGGAATCCAGCGGGCGTATCTGGACTTCGAAATGAACGACCTGAACGGGTCAGTTAGGTCGCCATTGTGGATAAATCCTTCCATGTATTGCATGTCTCCTTTTATAAAATGTGGTTCTCTCAGTATACGTCCGTGGTCTTCCTAAAGCACTCCATCAGGAAAAGATTTTGAAGATTCTGTCCCACGCCTTCGACGTAACGGCCTCCCACGTGTACTCCCGGTGAATGTCAAAGGACGATCTGTAGGCTCTACCCGCAAGGTAGTCATAGTTTTCGTCAATCGCCTTCATACGCTTGACCAGATCATCGTAGTCTGGTGCGTACATCTTGCCGGGGTGCTCGATGGGCCATGGCGAGTCTACCAGACTGCTTGCGAGGTTCAACTCGGGCTGGATGAAGCGCCGGTATGGAGCCCAAGAGCCCGGTACAACCGTAGGAAGACCAGTAGCCATAGCCTCCAAAGGAATGAACCCAAAGCCCTCTCCCCAAGAGGGATACACCAAAGCGTGGTGACGGTGCATCAGAAAGACCATTTCAGCAGTGTTGAAGTCATTGTAAATGGTGGTTACATTGGCTCTTGACTCGTGTGGTAGGCCGACGATAGACTGCCCCTTGTACTCGCGCACGTTGGAGCGGTTCCATGCCTTGATGGTCAAATGAACATCTTCACGATCACCGAAGGCTTCCTTGAAAGCCTCATAGGCCATCTGGCCTCCCTTGCGTACCGCCGGTTCACCGATGTGCAAGAAACGTAGAACTTTGTCCCTGCGGCGTCTACGTGGTGTCCAAAGAGGGTCAATTCCGTGTTCATACGTATGTACCGGCTTTGTTACACCAGCCTGCATGTACCACTTTCTGATCAAAGGAGAGGTGGTCCATACTTCATCGGAGTTTCCATTGAAGGCTTCTAGCCACCCCGGCTTCAGTTCAGTAGACTCCCAAGGGGTGTACTGGATATGAAAAGCGTGCTTGTCTGACCAAGAAGAGAAATCGGGCATACACATGGCGATTTCTACTGGGGCAGATGAGTCTTTGAAGTTTACTTCATGACCAAGAGCCTGAAGTGCTGTTACGACTCCGAACCCGGCGACTCCATAACCTGTGTTCAGGTTTAGGTTTCCGGGGTTTGTGTTGAAGGAAATTCTCATTGTTCTCTTTCTTTTGGACATAGGCGTACCCTATATGGTTTTACAAGCCTAGGGGTCGCTCACGCATAGGATAGTATCGAAGTCAAGCAGTCAGTGCTTCAAAAATATCACCTAGATGATATTTTCGCAGTAGCCGATCTTGTTGACTGATACTTTTCTTTGCGCTTAGGGTCAGGAGTAGCCATCATGTGGCCCGGTTTCCCCCACGCCGGTACGTTCGACCTACCGGCCTGCTTGGTAGAGGGTACAGAAATACCCGGTCTACTGGTAGCCGCCTTGTAAACCGGGTATTTCATACGTGCTCACCTTGTCGGGTGAAATCTATGAAGTTTCTAGGGAAAGGCGGCTAACCTGTCGAACTATGTACTATGGTAGCAGATACCCCATAGGGTCGTCAAGTTGGCACCCGGCGATCTGTGTGGTAGTGTGCTCTGCATGCCTCCACTGTACCACATGTACCGGAGGTTGACGGACTGCGACGATTCTGCTAGACTCGTCGGGTACTGAGAGCCTGAGCACGCCACACAACTGCTCACAACCAACACAAGGAGAACATACATATGGCCAAGGTCACACTTTTGAATGCTCGTCAGGCTGCGGAGTACCGTGGTATCGGCGTCCGACAGGTTCAGCGTCTTGCTGCTGCTGGCGTCTTCCCGGTTGCCGAGGTTGGTCCTCGCAACTCCCTCTTCTTCAAGAAGAGTGAGATTCGCTACGCAAAGACTTCCCTGAAGGGTTGAGTCGCTGGTGCTGGGCATCACCACAGTCTAAACTGCCCCACTACACTTTGGGAGGTAACAATGGAACTTGCTGTAGTAGTATTTTGGGTAATCGCGTTCTTTTGGTTCATGGCTCTATTGACGCACCCTATTTCTACGCTCATTGTTACCGCCCTTTTTGCACTTCTAATGTGCATTTTCACAACAAGCGGCAACGGAGACGGAAGAGAATGAGGAAGATGATTGGATATTGGATCGGTCGGCTCCTTGACAGAGTTGCTGACTTTCTTGACACCGACGCAATCAATAACAAGTTTTGGGACGATGAGGAAGACGAGGTAGATTGATGGATACTCTGCGAGACAGGTTGCTCAGCGCCAAGATTGCTCTTATGCAGATGCGCAAGGATGCAATCGAGAGTGGTGCAGGTTCAGAGGCCACTCGCCTCTCTGGAAAGATTGATGGTGTGAATCTGGCACTTTCGTATCTGAGAGAGGCTAAGTGAACCCTCTAGATGTGCCCATGGTGGCAAATGACGCAGGTGTCGACACCGTTGGTCAGTATCTGGTAGCCTTGGCTAAGGTTTGCTGGGGTCACGGTGAGGACACCATCAAGCGTCCGTTTGGCAATTCTGGCTGGAAGGATGAGGTATACTCATCACTGGCCCGCGCTGACCTGATTGAGCGCAGCATTGCTTATCAGGACGAGGACTATATCGAGTACGACTACGATAACGATGAGGCTGAAAAGATCATCCTTGACGTTTTTGACTCCCTGCTCGATCCAGCACGTTCTGCTGACCATGCCATTGAGGTGAAAGATGACAGTCTTGGACTCATGCACCCGCCTCTGTGTGACAAGAGCGCATGCCGAGTTTCTAAGGCAGCAGCGCGTACAGCAATTCCCGTTCCAGACGAAAATGGGCGGTACCCTGCTTGGGTAGACACTAATTCAGGAGAACTACGCATTGACGAAACTAACCGAAGGTAATATCTTCGAAGAGATTGACTATGCCTACCACACCATCAAGAATCTAAGCGATGCTGATAAGGTAAAGTGGGCAAATAAGCGATACGGCACCTACAATTCAACAAAGGTACTGCTTGTCGTTAGTTACATTGAGCAAACGGTGAAAAGAGATAATGACAGAGTTTGAGTTCGTAACAAAGGCCAGCGCAACGCTGGTTCAGAGCAATGCCACTGACGATATGGTGGCAATGGCGGCGTGGGTTTCTTTCGATAGGGATTCTGAGGAACGCCTGAATGACAAGGACCGAATGAAGGGCCTTATTAACTTCCTAATGCGTGAGAAGCACATGAGCCCATTTGAACATGGCTCATTCACCTTCAAGATTGACTGTCCTATCTTTGTGGCTCGTGAATTCCACCGACACCGCACCATGGCATACAATGAGGTGTCCGGACGATACACAGAAATGAAGCCTCGCTTCTATGTACCGGGCAATGCAAGGCCGGTAGTTCAGCAGGGTAAGGCCGGAAAGTACACCTTTGTTCAGGACGCCGAATTGCTAGATCAGGTTCAGGATGAAATCGAGACAAGCATCTACAAGTCTTGGGAACATTATGAAGATTTGATTGCTGGCGGGGTGGCAAAGGAAGTTGCTCGCATGGTTCTTCCTCTTAACCTTATGACTCAGTTCTACGCTACAGTCAACCCCAGAAATCTCATGCACTTCCTTGGACTGCGCACCTCGCCTCAGGCACTCTATGAAATTCGACAGGTAGCGGAAGACATGGAGAAGGCACTTGCGGAGCAGATGCCGATGACGTATGATGCATGGAAGCCCAAGGGCCCGGTTGATGCCGGTGAGGTAGTTGGTCACGTAGGCACAGGAAAGTCAACAGGCCCACACGTACGCCTTGAAATCAAGATCGATGAAGGAATAATGACAAGAAACGAAGTGCAGCGTTCATTCGACAGAGGGAGACACTGATGGCAGAACTGGAAGACAAGCACGTGGCTTTTCCTGAGAACAAGAGGATTGCCTATGTGGATACAGATGAGTCAATTGAGGACATCGAGGCCGACTACGCCGAGGTTACCGATGGAGTCCTATTTCTCTACAAGAATGTGCCCGGTAAGTATGCACAGATAGTAGGCGGATTTGCCAAGGGTGTCTGGAACTTCTGGTACATTAAGGATGAGCAGTGACCTGCTGGCGAGTAGTATACTCATACGGTAGCGGATCATCCAGCGTTTCCTATGATGACACATGCAGTATCGACTATCTTGACCATGGTGTCAGAATTTTAAACGAAGATGGCAAGTTCATGGCGTTCTGGCCCTACCAATCATTTATCAGAATTGAGGCATAAAACTAATGGCTAAGGCATATGTAGAGGTCGATGGTACCGACTGGACCATTGACGAATACGAGAAGTTCATGTATGGAACCGGAGAGTGGGTTACCGAGGATGATATCCTTAACAATGCCCTCTTTGTGCACGGCTCTGGCTGTGTCATCCGTAAGACAACCTACGAAACCGACTTCGGAAATGGAGCAAGGCTATGAGTGAGACCGCGACAGATGGTGAAACCTCAGTAGAAAACAAGTTCGGAGCAACATACATCGAGTTGGAGACAGCAATCATCGATGCGCTATTCGAAATCGGCGGTACGCGCTATGATGACGGGGAAGAGGCAATGATCCATTCAGATGCCATGAGCATTGTAGAGTCAGTCATTTCCTCAGGCTTTGCTTTTGTCAAGGGAGACGTGACCATTGGACGACGTTGAGCAGAGGCTGTTTGATGACATGGAAACAGCCTCTTTCATCACACTCGCCCGCATCTATGACCTTCTTGCTGTCATTGCGCGGGCGGTAAGTCCAGAAGAGGCCAAGGCAGTATTGGATGCCCACGAACAGGGCATCCTCATAGGCTCTCCACCGGCGATTGACATGGCCGGTGAGTAGTGGCGCACATCGAACTGATTGTCACCGACATAAAGCGCGGTGAGCATACAATAACAATCACAGGTATCAACCAAGACGGTAGAGAAGAGACAACACATCTGAAACCGGAATGGTTTGAGGCCAATTCCTTTCATGTGGGAGATATCGTGGAGTATGACCGGCCCACCTACCAAGACTGGTCTCTAAATTCGTCAAGTAAATTCGACCGAGAAGCCCTAGAGGCTCACGTTGCAAGAATTTTGGAGGGCACTCATGGGTCACTACGCAAGTGAAATGGGCTACGTCAGGGACGAACCCGAATGGGAGCAGTGGGGGTTTCACCGGATTCCCTTTGCAAACTATGACAGCATCATTGAGTGTCCTCTGTGTCACGCCGCCGTTGTCAAGGGATACGGCAGTGAAAAACTCAACTCAACGTGGTGGGCTCATGTTCTTTGGCACCGGGCATCTGGTGAGGAATGGCCTCATCAGCCACCGGCCAATTCTTAGTCGATCAACAATTTTCAATGTGCAAAATGTTAAAAAATCTGTCTCTGTAATGATACAGGCCGCTGGCGGGCCCGTGGCGGCGGAATAGTGCGCCCATGGGTTTCCGGTAGGGTTTCGCACGAAAGTCGCTTAGAAGGGCGTCCAGGCACCTCAAACGAGGCAAAAGAATGGGCCGGTCCCCGTAGGGACCGGCCCGATTCTTATTTCGGATTCACCATCCGAGAACCGACACGCGAGCCGCATCCCGGTCGGCCATCACCGCGTCACCCTTGCCCGTGTCGCGCGCCTTGGGCGTGGCGGGCCAGACGTAGAGAATGCGCGTTGCGTTGAGCATGACCGGCCCGTCCGAGTCAGCGTGGAGAACGTCGGACGTGACGCACACGGGCGTACCCATTGCAGCGCTCGCGGCGTTGCGCTTTCGGTTGCAGTGTGCGCACACGGCCACGACGTTTCCGGGGACCGTGCCTGCCGCCATCGCGTCATTGCCTGCCACGAAGTGATCCGCGCCGACGATGGAAGGGACGAGACGGAAGAGCACAGCCTCAGTCTGGCGCATGTGCTTTGCGTTGTTGAGCGTCACGCCGCACGTGAAGCACTGGCCGTCCTGAGCCTTAACCATCGCGTCCCGAACGTCCGCCCGGAGACCGTTCCCAAGAACGTTGGATGCCGTGGCGTAAGCGAACCCGTCCGCGTGACGTTCCATGATGGCGACAACGCCAGCAACGCGAGCGATGGGGTCGGACTCCGTTGCCGAAAGGATGTTGATTTCGGCAGCCATTGCCTTGCGGTCCAGCGCCATCGGGTTTGTGGTCGGACGACCCTTAGCAGCCATGTCAGTACCTCCGTGTCGTGAGCCGCGCCGTGTGCGCCGCCCTACATGACAAACATACCCCATAGGGGAGACCTGTAACCCCGAAACGGGCCAATCTCGGAAAGACTTTCCTGTGAATCCTATCCACAGGGGTTATCCCCATATGTGGACAACCTGTGGATAACTTTTGCACAGGCTGTGGATAACTTATCCACAACTTATCCACAGCTGTGGATATCCTGTGGATATCCCCCGGGGGTATATCAAAAGGCTCATTTACGATAGAGCCCAAAACAACCCGAATTCCCCCGGGGGTATGTCATGATGGTCGCTTACGATAAAAAGAAAAAAGACCCGAATTTCTTCGGGCCTTCTTCTCAAAACGGGGCAACCTCCCAAGGAGCGGGATCATCAGTGGAATCCATCGCTTCCTGTCGTGCTCGCCATGCTTGAAGTTCGATTTCCTCTTCTTCGGTCATGGGCTCGTGATCGTAGTCGTCCTGACCCTCTCCGATTCCACAATCCAGAGGACAAACGACCTGTCCATGAACCGTGTGCCATTCCTGATGTGCTTCTGCAAGGAAAGACATTGTTCCTTCTCTCTTCTGTTTGGCTTGCTACGCATAGCCTATTTGCTACCGGCGCTTTTGTCAATACTTTGGGATACCCCGAGGGTATGTCACACACATGAAGAAAGGGGCCTTTCGGCCCCTCGCCTCACCCGAGGATGAAGTTCCACGGGACAGGGTAGACACTCCCGTCCTCGCCGTAGGTGGCCGTGCCAGCCTCCACCATGTCGTCGTGCTCTGCGAAGTGATCCGTGTGCCGACCACAAACGAAGCAGTGCGGGTCGTCCTCCACGATGGGAGCGGCCTCCACGCGAACCGGACGCACCACGCCCGTCTCGGACGTGTAAACGGGCTTTGCAGCACGCTCCGCACGGGCGAGGACGATCTGGCGAGCGGCGGTCTTCGGGGTGACGTTCACGGTGTCTCCTTAGTCGGTGTTGCTTGGGCGTAGCCCCAGCCTAATCAGAAAATCGGGGCATGTCAAGCGTACTGATATACCCCAAGGGTATAGGCTTGACCGGAAAAACAGCCAACCCCGAAGGGCTGACCGGATTTCCTTTACATCATGATGGCAACTTGTGCACCATGCAGATGGGCATGTTGATGGACGTTCCCCACTTGACGGTCACGAATCGACCGTACTTCACACCAGCGTCGGTCATCCAAACTTCTTCCAGAGTCATGATGCCGTGGTCGGGGTGCTCGTACATGTCAGTTTCCTTTCATCGATGTTCTGACAAGAAGAACATTACCTGCCGCCCGACTCCATGTCAAGCCCCATATATACCCCTAGGGTATGCGGTAGGGTAAAGGAAAAGGCTCCCGTGGGAGCCTATCCTCAGCGACCCTTGATCGCCTCCAACCACTCGTCTGGCATGACCGGAGACTCAGGGCTGCGCGTGGGCCATACCTCCTGAGCGATGTTGTAGGCAACGTCATACAGCACGCTGTCCACGGTCTCACGCTCCACCTTCTCGTCCTTGAACTGAGCGGTGTTGATGGCGTAAGCCTCACGCAGAGCGTCGGCCACGATGCGGGTGATCTCGTTTTCGTTCATGGCATGAGTTTATCAGTTCTGGGGATCATGTCAAGCCCTACACATACCCCGAGGGTAATTGTTAATGGACCCCGAAGGGTCTTTGTGCTAGACCTCCCTGCGGATCATGTAGAGGCCCGTGTAGCCCTGACGTTCGAACGTCTCGCACCACAGGTTGGCATCGTTGGAGTTGGAGTACACCGTGTGAAGGTGACCCGTGAAAAAGCCGCCACTGACAGCGTGGAAAATCTCATACTTGTATTTGGTCATGTGACCACCCTATACCCTACCGGACAGTAACACAATAGACTACATACCCCGAGGGTATGTCATGGGCGAAAGGCTAGGCCCCCGAAGGGGCCTGCCTCTCATCGAGCGGTGTAGTCGTTCGACTCGATTCGACCGTCAGTGTAGAGGATGGACACGAAGTCGAAACGGTTGACGATCATGTTCGACACACGGTCGGTGCCGTTGGTGACCGTGTACGTGTTGTTCCGGAAGGAGTGGAAGCCCTTGACGTTGGAGTTGCCACGACGGTTGATCGTGTAGGCGACCCCGTTGTACTTGAAGGTGATTGCCTGCACCTCGGGGCCGTAGTTGTCGATGCCGTGCGAGGCGGGCGAGACAACCGTGGACTTGGTTCCGGCGAGGGAGAGCGACATTTCAAATCCTTTTGTGTGGGGGAGGCGTTTCCTCCTGACAAGAGAAACACTACGGGAATGCGGAAACATCGTCAAGCCAAAAACATACCCTAGGGGTATCTGTCTGATGATTTACCCTTGGGGTATTGGATCGGCTTGACACCACCGGCCATCTGTCATATGTTTATCCCAGCAAGAAAAAACAACTACAGAGAGAGAAAATCATGGCTCGCATGATTGGCAAGTCCTGCCCCTACGGCCCCGGTGGTCGTGACTGCTCTTGCTGCGGTGACGCGCCCAGCGCCCGTAAGATGGCACGACGGATCGCCAAGCGCCGTGAGCGCTCCACGTGGAAGCGTGAGGTGTCCATGGCCTGAGACCCAGAGAGACCCTAGGTGAGCGGCGCACCTAGGGTCTTCTCATGCCCGTTTTGTACCCTTGGGGTATACCAATTGGGCCTTTTACGATGACACGCAAAAGGCCCGGATTTCTCCGGGCCTTTCACGCCCTACTTGTTGAAACTGTCGATGATCGGGCTGATGGCGATGCGCCAAAAGATTGCTGCGAGCAGTGACACGATGATGATTCCCATGTGAGAACTCTATCAGATCGGCGGCATGTGTCAAGCCACTTGTATACCCCTAGGGTATTCTATAGACAAACAAGTGAGCCTAGACCCTTGCAGCCTAGACTCACTGTGCGATTTGCGTCTTCTCTGACGGTGAGACTTTTTTGGTCCGCTCTCCCTCCGACCTCATATAACAAGCATATCAAATACCGGCCTCGTGTCAAGCCATTGATATACCCCGAGTGTATATGGGGAAAGCCCCGAAGGGCTCAGGCGATCACCGCCCTCTGGGTGAAACCCTTGTTTGTGGAGACTCGGTTGAATCTCTGGGTGAACATGACAGCCGCTCGGAAGTTAGGCATTACCACGTAGTCGATGATGAGACCGTTGTTGCGGATTTCGACGATCATGGTGTCTCCTTGGGAGGTGTTCTGGTTGAGAAGACAATTCAATCACACCCTAGGTGCACTGTCAAGCCTATATATACCCCGAGGGTATATGCTAGGTAAAAGCAATGGCCCCCGTAGGGGCCACGCTCTCACACGTCGGGGAAACCGCCCGTCATGTCCAGTCCGCAAGCCTTGTAAAAGCGCACACGGTCGAAACGCTCGTTTCCACGGTGGAACACGTCAGCCATGCTCCGAGCGATGTTGGAGGACGTGCGCAGTTTGTCCTTGTTACCTGCCGCACATGCCACCTCACCCGCGATGACTGCCGCGAGCGCTTCGTAATCCTTGCGAGACATTGTGTCCCCTTCCGTGGTTGGTAGGACAAGCATATCAGTTTGGGGCATTGTGTCAAACCTCAAACATACCCTAAGGGTATATAGCCCCTTCCGGGGTCACTGTGCGTCGGTGATGACGGTCACCTTGTCGGTGTGCATGTGAGCCTTGTGCTGTGCCGTGAGGGCTGCCACGACGTAGGCGCAAGCAACACCGGCAGCGATGAAGAGGACCGCGAACACAAGCATGGTGAGCGTGTTCAGGGTGGCCGTGTGCATACTGCCACCGTTGGCGGTGAGGATGAGGTCTCGGATCGTGTTCATGTTCCAATTATGTACCCCTAGGGCATGCATGTCAAGTCTCAGACTTACCCCGAGGGTATATATGGGAGTGACCCCCGGAGGGGCCTGCCCTTTACTGCATTGTCACCTTCCGAACGTCGAGCCCGTAGAGGATCGTTGCGTCTCCCACCTGTCCACGGTGCATGATGGGGCGTCCGACGAAGACGGCAGGAATGGCATCCCACTCGCCGCTCTCGTCGTTCTTGAACTCGGGGAAGTAGGCCCCGTCCACGCTGTAGGACTCGAAAGCCTCGCCGGTCATGGTCACTGTGATCGTCTTCATGTCCCTAAGTCTACACCCTACAGGTCAGGTGTCAACACCTAGACATACCCTTAGGGGATATGTGTAAGGCCGAAGCCTCACCACTGCACCGTCCTTCCCAGAGCCTCAAAGCCCTTGGCAGTCTCGGGGTCGGTCCAACCGTGACCCACGACCCACACGGAGGTCTCGGTACGGAGGCACTGGCCCGGTGGGCAGTAGCGCCCATCACAGTCGAAGCAACGGTGGTCGTCCATGTCGTAGTACATGACTACATCCTATCAAGGATTGGAGGGCTGTCAATGCGTTGACATACCCTCAGGGTATATATGGAAAGACCCCGTGGGGCCTCCCCTCTCAGCGAGAGAAGTAGTCGGACGTGGCTTCCTCTAGCGAGGTGATGTAGTGACCCCAGAACCACTCCCTGTCATCGAGCGTGGAGACAACAGCAGTGATGTACTCGTAAGAGTCACCGAGCGTCTTGACTGCGAGGATCACGAAACCCTCAGACGGAAGGGTGTTGCCGTAGGGACGGTGGGCGATGACTGCGCATCCATTGATCGTTTTCATGTTCTCAGTCTACTCCTACCGCCCGACCTGTCAACACCAAACTATACCCTCGGGGTATTGGCAGGGTATGAGAAAAGGGGACCGAAGTCCCCTCCACTCACCGGCGCGGGTTCGCCCTGCGATGCTCGGAGACAAGAGCCTTCAGTTCGGCCTTCACCTCGCGTGCCTTCTCGCCTCGCCATCCGGAGAGGTTGTGCAGCCCGTAGAGGACGACGTACTCGCCACTCTCGGCTCCGTAGGTGTCGGCCACGCTGTCCATCGTGAGCATCGCGTCCACGTACGGCTTGGCAAACGGCGTGACCGGCTTGCCCTTGTCTGCGTAGTCCTTCACGATCTCGCGGGCGATGACTCGGAGTTGACGTGCCATTGTAGTTTCCTCACTACTCGGTTTGGCTGATGGTCCAAGTCTACTCACATGCCGGGACGTGTCAACCTGTCTGGCATACCCCAAGGGTATATCAAATCCCACGAGGGTATGTGCACCCTTGGGGGATAGCGAACAGACCGTTTACGATAAGCGATTCTAGGAGCCGAATTTACCCCTAGGGTATGTGTATGGCAAAAGCAAGAGACCTGAGTTAGTCAGGCTCAGGCCCCGGCGAGATGACTAGTCTCTATGGCATGCACTGTCACATACATGTCTTGCGTCGAAGGGTTCAATTGCTAGCAGGGATTTGCACCTTGCGTCCTTCCATCCCCTTCAATACCTTTACTCTACACCTACCGGCGCTGGTGGTCAACACTCTAATTACCCCCGGGGTATACACACGGACCCCGTAGGGCCGGTGTGTTCACCAGTTGTAACGCTCGGTGTTGGAGTACCACGTGTGCCACGAGAACAACCTCGTTCCGGGCACGTGGTTGCGTGGGTCTTTCACCGCCTTTGTGATGGACTCGTGGCCGCCCTCGGAGTAGAACGTGGCGAGGGAGTCGTGGTCGGACTGAGAGACGTTGTGCGCCTTGTATGCACGGAGTTGTGCGACAGAAACTTCACCGAACTGCTCGTGGAATGTCATTTGGCTCATGGGTAAATACTATCAGTCTGGTAGTGTGTGTCAAGCCTAGAACATACCCCCGGTGTATCTCATGCTAATAAGGCTAGGCCCCCGGAGGGGCCTAGCGGGCTTACTTGTTGGCTGCCACCATGGCATCGTAGCCTTGCTGGACCACGGCACCAACGTCCTTGAATGGCACCGGGACACCGATGTTGAACTTGGCGAGGGTGCGTCGTCCTGCCATCGTGCAAGCACCCTTCCATGTCTCCGAGCGACCCATGGACGCGGCATCTGCCATGTCCGTGGCGATCACGATGAGTTCGGTGGAGGTGTCCGCATTGTAGATACGGGCACCAAGGTCAGTGAGGTACGCTTTGCGCGTCTGCTTGTTCATATCTCTAGTAAACACCATGGGAGCAGGGCTGTCAACACCATCCCATACCCCAAGGGTATTTCGTTTCAAGGCATACCCCTAGGGTATAGGGTAAGAACAAGAAAATACCCCGAAGGGTATTTCCCTGCTTGACACCTGTTACTTGTACAGGTATCCTCCGTTCCGGTCAGCCTTGACCAGAGCCTCCCAAACGTTGGGGTATCGTGCATCGGCCTTGCCGTTGACCTTGGCCGGTCCACCCTTCCATCCTGAGGACTTGTACACCTCGCCCGTCTCGCGGTCCACGTACGCGTGGCACGAGCGCTGACGACGGTACAGGTTCGTTGTCTGGTCCTCGGGGTGAGGGTTGCCCTCATTGACGATTCGGATGTACTTCTTGCCCGAAAGATCAGCGGAGAACTCAGGGTTGTACGGCCACTCGCTGTCTGCGAACTTGGCGGTGAGGCCCTGCGCGAAGATGATTGCTGCGTGCTCGCCGGTCATCGGCTTGTCTCGTTCGTTCATAGGTAAAGACTATCAGTTCCCAGAGACCTGTCAAGCCCATCCATACCTCATGGGGTATTTGTTTTGTGTGATCCTATACCCTTGGGGTATGTAGATACCCTCGGGAAATGTTCATGGGCTTTACGATACAGGTTTGGGGGAGCCGAATTTCTCCGACTCCCCCGCGTTCCTGTCAGTCTTCGGCAGGATATCCGTAGATGTTCTGCTCACCATCAGCATAGAGGTCTACGTCGTCGTAGTCTTCCAACTGCACACGGATGGTGTCTCCGAGGTCTTCGGCGCTCTTGATTTCTTGAAGTGAGCGGCGTCCCTCGTCATCGATGTACTCGATGGTGTCTCCCGGCTCCAACGTGTGGGCCTGTACTGTGTCAATGATTTCCATGTCCATGCCTCTAGTCTACGCATCCACCGGCGCTTGTCAAGTGAGACATACCCTCAGGGTATGTGGCTAAACCCCGAAGGGCTCAGTTGGCAACTTCCTCCACAGTGTCATCCATGAGGATCGCGCCGACGCTGTAGACACGCTCACCCTGAGGAACTTCCTGAGACACGAAGTCGTAGTCTTCGTTCAGGTAGAAGAGGCTCGGGTTCGGCGTGCTGCCATCAGGCTCGGGCTGTGCAACGAAGTAGAGAGTTACCGTCTTCATGTGTCCTCCTAGGACGTTTGGTTGATAGTGCTATTCAACCACCTACCGGCGCGGGTGTCAATGGTGGAATTACCCTCAGGGTATAACGGTTAGACCCCGTAGGGCCTTGCCTTTCAGATATCGTCCCATGACTTGCCGTTGTAGAGGACAGGCTCCCCGTGGCACTTGCAGACACGAGCGCCATAGGTACGTAGGACATACCCGCCCCCGCGCCTGACCTTGCGCTGCTTGACGATCCTGTCAAGGTGTCCGAGACTCTTGCCGTTCACCACGCACGTGAGGGTGTAGTTCCTCAGCGTGGCAATCTGGCCGCGTGTCTCTTCCGAGAGGACTGCCGTAGTGGACACGACTAGGCCCAACTCCCGCATCTTGGCCTTCCACACCGGCCCGTGTCCGTGCTGGGTACCAACAAGGGCGTGAGCGATTTCGTGACCAATGGTCTGACGCATCTCTTCAGGTGTCTTCAGGTGCGTCAGCGGTGCCGACAGGGTGATGACACGAGCAGAGGATGAGGCAGAGCCGTTGCGCCTCTTGGCATTGTCCCACTCGACTCGCCAACCCTTGTCGGTGAGACCGTGGGCGTCGAGAGCCGTGCGTGCGAGCATCTGTGCGTCTGTGAGGTTCATGGCTAAAGACTATCACCTCAGAGTCATCCGTCAAGCCCTGACAATACCCCCGGGGTATGTATCAATACAAATACCCCAAGGGTATGCATACCCCAATGAGGTAGGGAGCCACCTCTTACGATGACTCCCTAATCTCACTCGATTTTGTTACGGTCGATGGCATCCTGCAGGATTTTCGCCTTGATGGTCAGCCGGTAATACTCATCGGCTCCACCCTTGGTGTTGTCCGTCTCTAGGTCAATAGCCCAGTGACGGATCATCCCGAGCACCACCTGAAACAGAACTTCCTGAATCTTCCATCCACAACGGTTCATGATGTAGGCAAACCGAGGCGCATCGAAGTCTGCTCTCAGAGTGGCATCCACCACCTTGTCAGCGAGTTTCTGTTCAATGCTCATGCGTGCCATATGTCACTCTCCCAGCGGCTTGATGACTTTCTGTCCGTGCTTGGTCAAGCCTACCATTTCGTTGCACGTGTGTCCAATGAGACTGTATCCACAGCCCATGCAAGCCGTGCGACCAGAGCACTCGTGACGCTTGCCCTCATGCTCATAGTAGAATTTCTGCTCACGGTCATAGCGGTAGAACGCGTCAGCGTAGACGTTCACGCCTTCAGCCTCACCCTTGGGGCTGTCGTCCTTGGGCTTCTCCACCACCGGCCCCGTGGGCTCAGCGGACTTGTTCACCACCACCGACCCACCGCCGAACGTCCAACCGTCAGCGATGGCAGCCGCAATGGCATCCATGGCAGCCTTGGGCGGGCGTCCACGTCCCGTGCCACAGAGACCGCGCTCGGCGGCCCATGCCTTGGGAGTTCCGGGGTAGTGCTTGCTCATTGGTTCCTCCAATGTCGTGGGTTGATAGGTTCAGTCTACACGCTCACAGTAGCCTGTCAACTCCGATGGGATACCCTTGGGGTATGTGATAGACGAAAGGCTAGGGCCTCCCCCGGAGGGGAGGCCCTGCGGCCTTCAGACCGTGGCGGCAAGCGCCTTCAGGGCGTCCGGACCCTGCGCGTAGGCGACCTTCACGGCCTGCGGAAGACGGCCCTTGGACGGGAGCGCCAGACCGGCCTCACGGGCAGCCTCACGGACCTTCGTGGTGTCGATGTGAGCCACACCGGGCACCTTGCGGCCCTTGTCGGTCACGCGGGTGAACTTGACCGCCGTCTTGTTGACGAACGCGCCACGCACGTACTTGACGTTCTTGTGCGCCTTGTTGAAGGCGGTGATGACGGCGGGCGGGAACTGACCCCGGTCACCGAGGCGGTAGCCCTCGGGGAGCCCGTCGATGGTGGCGAGGTTGGCGGCAGCCCACGTGCGGACCTCGGTCGGGTTGGCGATGCGCTTGGAAGCCATGATGGTTGTCCTTTCGTTTGGGAGAGACCGTGTGTCTCTTTCCCGGTACTACGTACTCTAATCCATGTAGACCAGAGTGTCAAGCGATTGTGCTAAGAAACTTTCTGAGTTGGAGAGAGTGCCCTTTCCCAATCCGGTGCCAGACTTGAAGCACACTCTTTGGTTCACCGTTGCTCTCTCCAACAACTCAAACATTACAGGGATGCCGGGGGTGTGTCAATACGGTTTGGTACCCCTAGGGTATATACCTCCAAGACATACACTCAGGGTATATTGGGGCTTGACCCCGAAGGGCCAATCTGCTAGTTGTTGGGAACTTCGACTCGCACGAGTTCCATATCGTCGCCGGTGTCAGGATCGATGAGGGTTCCAACTTCCACAATGTCGGCAGCACTCTGTCGGTACTCAGTACCAAGAACATCGACATAAACGAGGGTCACCTCTAGAGGATCGAAAGTCTTCACCACTCACCCCGCATGCTCTGGTTGCGGAAATCGTTCCTGTCGAAACGCTGTCCTCGGATGACCGGACCACTTCGCGCACGGCGCTTGTCACCGATTGCAGAGTCATGACGGTTGATTCGCTTGGGGGCCTGCGCCCGCTTGTTCCTGTTCATATGCATACTCTCTCATGTGTCTTCAGGGCTGTCAAGTCTCTGACATACCCTAGGGATATATAGGGGGCCATGCTCAAAGGCATGGCGTCTTGTTCTTGGGATCGGAGTTGTGCTTTCTGTTGGGGTCTTTGTATACCCTGCCACACTTCTCACAAGGCACACCGCCCTTCGCAGCACGCCGCGCCTGATTCTTGTCATCGCTGTACTTGCGCTTGTCAAATGCAGGGCGTAGCCCGTGGCTGTAGATGATTGCTCTTCGTGGTGATTTCATATCCTCAGTCTATGCCTACCAGCGCTCATGTCAAGAGTCTAGATACCCCCAGTGTATATGGATGACAATATGAGACCCCGAGCGCCATGCATTGCGCTCGGGGCCGGTAGGTTGATCAGACCTACCCTAGAGAGAGACATTGGTCATGTTATCACGGATGCGTGCATTCGGATACAACGTTTAATAGAGAACGTCAGAGGCGTGGACGTGTTCCATGGAACGTGTCACTAGTAGCGTGGTGTCTAAATCATTGACGGCTCGCCATGAGAGGCTTGTGTCTGAGTCGTGGACTCTCTCTATTCACAAATCAAAGGGGCTGATTTAAAGTCAACCCTAGTGGAGTTTCGTCCTTGCAAGCCAAGCAGCGACTTGCTATCCACTCCGGTAGTGCGTTGGAATAACGGACTCTCACCGCTTGTGTGCCTCGGTCTCTTCCAACAAGGACAACATTACCCGAGTACCTACCGGGCGTCAAGCCCTACACATACCCCCGGTGTATCTAATACCCTCGGGGTACAAATGTAAGGCCGGTGGGCTTGCGCCCACCTACCTCACTGTGCTAGTAGGTAGAAAAATACCGCTATGGGAAACCATACGGGGCTAGTGGCAAGCATGATCACTAGCCCCGCAATGATTTTTGTGTCAAGCCTCACGCGTCACCGTGGAAAGCCTGAGCAACGTTTCGCCGCCAGTACACCCAAACAACGGCCTGTAGGGCACACGGGGTGATTCCGATAACGCTTGCAGCCTCACGGTACATACCGGCGACCTTACCATAGCCTGCCTTGCCACGGATGGCACCGGCACGGTCGGAGTCCGAGAGGACATTACCGCATGCCACGTCGATAGCGTGTCTGTCCACAGTGACCGTCTCGTCACTGTCGATTCCCATGATGTTGAGGTAGAACGCGCGAGTCTTGGGACCGGACAGCACGTCGAGCGGGTGCTCACCGGACAGGATGCGCAGAACCTTGTCAACGTTCGGGCCAGTGTGCGAGACCTTGCCACCCATGATGGCGACAGTCGCGCGCTTGACGTTCTCGGGCCATGACGTCATGGGAGACATGGCAGCAAGAACACCTGCGGCGGTGCTCACGTCCTCAGGTAGAAGATTCTCAGCAAGGGCACGAGCGGCGGGGTACCAAGCGATACCAAAGGCACGGTCGTCCTCGGATGCTCGCAGGTATGCCGCAAGGATGTGGTTCGTGTGGGGCGTGGTGTTTGTTGTCATGAGAGAAGACTATCAGTCTGTAAAGACGTGTCAAGTCCATAGATACCCTTCGGGGTATCTATCGCCGGTAGGTGTATACCCCCAGTGTATACCAAAGAAGAGTATAGAAAACACCATACCCCCGGGGTATCTCTTTGGGGATTCAAATAATGAAAACCATTCTCACATCGGAAGGCCCCTTTACGATGGAGGCCCAAATAGCCCGAATTTTCCTGTAGCCATTACGATTGGGCCATTTTGTAGCCCGAATCTCTGCTTTTTGGCTCATTTTGGTCCAATAAAGCAGATTTATTCATCATTTTAGCGCTAAAAAGCCTTCATATGGGGTGTCGCCATTTCATAGCAATATGCTTGTTCTTCGACTAGGCCCTTCTTTTTCAGCCTTTGTCCCAAGTTATGTACAAGGAAGTATCCATTTGTACCTCTAGACCTTTGTTTTCTATACCTATACTATGTCTTTTTACTCTTCTTTGGTGTTGTATGAGGGGTCAGTCGACTCACCGGCCTCTTCAACGTCTTCAAACACTGTACTAATCAGTTCGATGATTCTTGTTGATGAGTTGCGTAGTTCTTCTGCGTACCGGCGCGCCTGTCTTGCCTCTTCTAGAAGTTCCTCTAGCAGTTCTTCCTGCGTCTTCATATTCGTATTCTTCTTCATAGCCTTCTCGATCATATTCCAGACCGTACCACAAGTTCATCTTTTCAATCAACTCCATGGTCTTGCCCACTTCAGAGTATTCGGACTTCCTGTCTGATACTCTACCAAGGACACGATGGCATTGATTGACACAGCCACCGCCCACATACCGCCGACGATTCTGAGTGCTGTTTTCATGCTCTCATTCCTTTACGATGAACTAGGGCTATGCCCCTATATCCATTGTACACCCTGCTGCACACCCCCGCTAAAATAAGCACGAGTGCCTAGGGTCTGTCGATGCACTGTTCTATTTTCAAGGCCGTTAGAAAGCCATCTGGCGACTGAAGGCTGAGCCTTCATCTGGTCCAAATCAAGCCAAGTGGTTGATCCCCACCGCCCTTTACGATGGGGACCATACACACCCGAATTAGTCCAAAGTGTATCGAACGTCAGCGAACTTCTCGGCTTCCTTCATACTCCTGACAGCAGCCTGAGCCTCAGCCTTTGCCTGCTCAACTGCCTTGGAGAGAGGTGCATCGGTCCTGACGTGACCCTGCCTCACCTGACCCTTGGACAAATCCTTGACCATCCACTTGACGTGAGTGCGAAACTCTGAAGAATAGTCAGGTGACCATGGGTGCATGCGTACCTCATACCTACCGCCCGCTGATGGCACGTATGCTTCCTCGTCCTCAGACTGTGGAACAAAAGTCACATCGGGCTCTTGCTTGCCCTTGGTGAACACGCCACCGGGCACACGCTTCTCCACGAGTTCGTTCCAGATTTTCACAACCGCCATACACGTAAGGACGATTACGAAGAACAGGAATACCTCCATTACTTTGCCTCCCTCTTGTTGAGGTCCATCCGACGAGCAAAGTTGTACCAGTGAATCTCGTACCACTTGAATGTCTTCTGGCCCTTGTAGTCAGCAGCGTGGAATGGCACATTACGAACACGCACGTACCATGCCTTACCACAGATGCACTTGAAAATCGTGTTGTCTGCAACCAGCACCTCATCGTGCTTGTCGTTTGAGTGTGAGGCTGAGAACTTACCAGCCTTGGTCTCGATGACCGAGGGGAATTCGCATTCGTGCTTGGGTAGATCAGGCAAGACAGTGCCTCCATCCGTGGTGTAGGGCACCTGAACCTCCATCTTTGGAGAGGCCACAGGGCGCTTGTAATTTACGAACTGGGTGGGCACGTTGTCTGGACGCACCGCCACCTCTGCCGCCTTTTTCTCGCCAGCCTTGCTGTACTGGTGCTTACGAACGGCATCGAGTGCCGCCTTTGCCTTGACTGCCTTCATGTCTGCTTCGGCCTTGTCGATGGCTTCCAGTGTGGCAAGATTGCTAGACATGAGTTCGCCGCTCTTCTCGCGCATTTCCTTGATCTTCTCATCAAGGTCAGCGCGGGTGACTCGTGGCATTTTACCCCTTCGGTCTGAGAGCACGTCCTTTATGTGTCCAAGACGCTCTTTGGTGGCTGGTGAGTGCATGTGTCTGACAGACTTCAGACTCTGGTCTGAGACCATTTCCTGACAGTCAATGTCACAGTACGGAGTGTACTCACTGGTTGGCAGGTTGGCAAGCCTCCATGCCTGCCTCTCTATGATGTACTCAGGAATTGACATTCTGGTTCTCAGCGTGGTACTTCACGAAGTCACAAGAATAAGAACTGGCATTGGTGGAGGGGTCGAACTGCACACAGGTCAGAGGCTTTCCATCATACTGGACAATGACCTTGCGAACCTCTCCGCTGGCGGTCTTGTTCTGCGAGGTTCCGTCAAAGGTGCCACCACAAGCAGCGAGAGCAGTGACCAGCATACCGGCCACGAAAGGCATTGCAAACTTCTTCATATCAATTTCTCCTAATCGTCCAGTTCGACTTCGTATGTGTCCTGAAGCACAAAGTGACGAGTGCTCAGGCCGATACCGATTTCAGTGATCCGACCATCAAACGATGCTCGGTCTTCGTGGGGGAGGACGTAGTTGCCCTCCATACCCTTGTTGATGTTGTAAACATTGAGTACCACAGCCAAGCGCTGCTCATCATCGATGACCTCAACACGCTCGTGGGCTGCTCTCGTGAACACGTTCATGGTTGCCATTTAATCTCCTAGAGACAGGTGGGGCGGGGTGCGTTTCCACACCCCGCCCTTTTACGATGGATCAGGCAGCAGCCAGAACCTTACGGTAAAGGTCCACGTTGTGGCGCTGCGTGGTGGCATCGAAGCCAGTGGTGCGAGCCAGAGCGTTCTCCACGTTTCCGGCACGGACCGTAGCGTACCACATCAGTTCCTCGTTCAGCGCGTTGTAGGCACGGTACGCGTTCTTGTCAAGGTTGGCGACAGTGGGACCGTTCCACAGACCCATGATGGTGTCCGTCTTGCTTTCCCACTTGGCCTTGGAACCCTTCACGTCCTTCTGGGGCTCAGGGTAAATGTCCTTGACGAGAGCCCAGAACTTGGAATCCGTCATCTTGGAGTCAGCCAGCACGGCCATGTCCGTGAGGAACAGGTCGGACTGCTTGATCGAGAGACCGAGAGCAACGCGGGCATCCTCCACACGACCCTCCATGGTCTTGGTGTGACGGATGGTGAATGAGGAAATCGCGTTTGCCTTGATGGAGGTCAACTGGTTCTGGCAGGCGAGACGGTACTGACCGGAGTAGGTACCGAAGGCCCACGAGCCGTCGTGCGAGGTGCGGACGTGCAGGTACGTGGCGATCTTGTCGTCCGTGCCCTTGACCTCCACGTCGTCACCGACCTTGAAGGACATGAAGACCTTGCGACCGTTGTTGAGCGTGCCCATGGCATCGGCTTCCAGATTGCCGAAAGCCACGTTGTCCACGAAGGCCAGCACGTTCTCGTTGGGGTACAGTTCGTACCGCTCCTTGGACACGTGCAGACGCTCCAAGCGTCCACCCTCGGCAGGGTTATCACGCACGATTTCGAAATCGGGCGAGTCGGTGAAGGCCCCGGTGTCGATGAGACGCTTCTGCATGTTCCAGTCAGCCAGACCGGCGTTCTTGAACATGGTCTGAAGGTCGCCACCAGAAGTGGTGACACCCGGAAGGCCCATCCACGGACGACCGCCATCCTGACGGTAAGCCACTGCGTACTTCTTGGAAGCCATAGTCATTCTCCTTAGTTCAGGAGGGCCATTCCCTCCAACAAGACCAACACTACACGCTCGTCAACCGCCTGTCAAGCCCTTCTCAAAGACTTTCTCAGGACTGGGTGATTCGCTCAAACAACGTGTCACACTGTACCGGGTCGAAGCCGAAGTAGTCAAGCGCACGCTTGTGGTCGCTCATGTCGGAATGACCAAAGTGGTGACCATCGAAGTGCACGATTGCCGTAACACCCTGCTTGGCGTGGTGGTAACGGTAGTAACCGGGCCTCATGTTGAAGGGGGAGTCTTCAAGAATTTCCAAACGGTGACCGGAAACGATGGAAACCACGAAGTCCAGTAGACTGCCACCACGATTGAGAGAAATTGTCTCGTTGTCCACATTGACAGCGTTAACTCGACCGAACCACACGAATGTCTCGACAAACTTGTACTCTGGATCAGGCGCATCGCTGTTGACGTACTGCTCGCTGATCTTTACCAGTTGGCCAACGCGAATCTGGCTCAACTTTGCTCGCTTACCCATATTTTTACCTCTTCTCCTTCGGAAATGCTCGGATGCGTCGTAGTTCTAGGTGCTCGTCATCAAGACACTTGACCATTCCAGAATTCAATGCCTCGCGAGCATCGCTCTGAGCAAAGACTCCGAAGTGAACTTCTTGTGCGCTCCTGTCATTACGAACGAGGGCAACGGTCCAGTATTCTTGAACAGCGCCGGGGCTGATATCACGATATGCCATGATTCTCCTAGTACGGTGGTAGTTGAATATCCCTAGTCATTACCGGCCACTTGTTGTTGCACAGTCGGAAGTAGCCTCTTAGTTCCATGAGCAGTACACCAAGAATGTTGTAACCCTTCTTGTCGCACCGGCCCCAGAACGTGTCACCCCACGTGTTGCCTTCAACCAACATAGCATCACCAGTACCTAGAAGTCTAGCCTCTAGGTCAGGGTCAGAGAACTTGCTGAGCAGAATCTCTCGCATGACCTCAATTTTCATGTCATCCCATGCTTGAATGTCCAGACCCTTGACAGACTTGCCCAATTTACGAGCCTCTGTGGGTGTCTTTGCTGCTGCAACCTTCACCACGTACGCTACCTTGGCATCCTCGTCCGCATCAAGTGCCTTGTACTTTGCAGCCTGAAAGACATGCTCGGCGGTAGGCATGCGCAAAGGCTTGTCCGCTGTCCTGAAATGCTGTTCATGAGCGTAGAAGTTGCTCATGAAATAATCCTCCCCCTTGAACTCAGGGATTACTAGTCTTGCAGGTGAGGCCAATTTAGATCGGGGAACCTTTCTGCGAAGTCTTCATAATCCATTACCTGTGCGCTCTCGATGGCGGAAGGGTTGTAGATGCGGTGCCCAATCCGAACGTACGCCGACTTGGGGAAATCCCAAACCAGAGAGATTAAACCAGCGATTGAGTCTTTTGCGTCACGCTCAGTGGCACCAGCCTCCTGAACCTGAGCGTCGAAGAACTCAATCGAGATATCTTCGGTGCTTGCTGTCTTACCACTGACGAGATTGAATTGAATCCACATTATGCTCGTTCCTTCCATGTGTCCCAGAACCAGTCGTCATCACGCTGGCTGTGTATCTTGTTTACTCCTAGTGCCTGAAGTTCCTTGGCGAACTCAGGAGTGACTTCCTGATCCTTGAACCAGTACCGGCGCGTGCGCGTCTTCGGCTGGCTGAAAATCTCGTAACGATCCTTCATCAGACCTCCTGCGGGTACTGCTCAAACAGGGAGGCTTTGGTGCGCTTGTCCTCAACCGAGTATCCGCTAAAAGCCTTGGCATACGTGTTGACAACGTAGTCGTCGTGCACAGTCGTCTTGACATGATACAGAATCTTCATAGACACAAGGTCTTCGATCAGATCAGTCTTTTCAGGATAGGTAGAAAAGCCGCCGTTTGTACCGAGGATGGTTACCTTGATAGGAACGCCTTCCGAAGCCTTCTCAATGAAGTCTTCGTGCATTTCGGTGTTGGCAGTGCCACCGTCCCACACCACAAGGTACGTATTTGGATTGTAAGACGAGCGGTTCTTGTTGTCTCCATAGGAATTGACCGTGCCAACCTCAGAACTCGCAACGAACCTACCATCGATGGGCCTGACACGATCACCGATCTTGAACTTACGTGGAAAGTTAGACATTTGGAACCTCCGTCAACTCATGACTCTCAAAGGGAAAGGTGCCACCGTCGTCCAGCCGCACCATCTTGTATCTACCGTTGTACTCTACCACAACACCCTCGCGGCCCACAAGTGCATCCAACGAACCGTCGAATGTCTTGCGAGCCGCGAGGATACTGCTGTTGACCCTGACCTTTTTCACGAAGAAATGGGAACCTTACAGGGAGTCCCCATCTGGGAGCGCAGGAACCAGCAATACTCAGTCTCTACCTGTAGAAACAGATCGTTATGGCTAGATGAGAACGAGTACCACGTACCGCTCTTATAGCCATATCCCCAACGAGAGACCCCGACGTAGCCAGAAGGGATGGAGAACCTGCCAACGTTTGGCATAAATGTAGGCCAGCCATTGGACGAAGTGTTGGGACGCATCGTCTTGTATACGGTGGCGGTGGGTGCCAGAATTCGGACGTTGGCCGTTGAGCCATATCCCTCTAGCACCACATTGTCATACCACGTGGCAGCCTGCGCTGCCGGTGGCTGGGCAACGTTCACCATGGTGCTACCCATGAGAACGAGAATTGCCAGAAGTGCAGCCCTGAAGAGGGGCTTTGCCTGAATGTTCATATATCTCCTTGTGGTTGGTGTTACTTAACTCTGGATTTCATGGTCGGCTGAAAGTTGATGCCCATATCGAAGATGACGTGCAAGACTTCGAACTCATCAAGAATACGAATAGTCCTCATGGGGTCAACGTTGAACATCTTTGTCAGTTCTTCACGGACACGCTCTGCCGACACATCGGCCACTGTCTCCACGTATCCCGCCATGGCCTTCTGGGTTTCATACTCGATCTTGAAGCCCTTGGTCACGGCAAAGCGCATAGCACGTAGAATTCTCAAAGCATCCTCTTCGAAGCGGTCACAAGGGTCGCCAACGGCACGAATAATTCGGTCGTTGATATCCTGCTGACCACTAAACGGATCGATGAGGTTTCCCTCAGAGTCCTTGGCGATGGCGTTGACTGTAAAATCTCGCCTCCGCAAGTCATCCATAAGTGTACCCGGCTCAACCTTGTCAGGACGACGACCATCTGTGTAGTCGCTTTCCTTACGAGCAAGCACAAAGTCAGCCGTAAGATTGGCATTCTCGTGACCCTTGGGAAACTTTGCACGAATGGTCAGGAACTCAGGAGTCTTCAAGAAAATCTCAAAGCCCATCTGGTTTAGACGCTGCACCATCACATTGAATGGATTTGCAGAACCACTAGCAATAAGGTCTTCATTGTCTAGAACCACAGTGAAGTCAATGTCCTTTGACTGAACACCGAGCAGTTCATCACGAACGCACCCGCCAACCTCGTAGAATTCCATTGTTCCTCCTGTGCTTGATCTGTTGAGACGAGCCTACACCGGCCCGAAGGCCGGTGTCAAGCCCTATCTGTCTACAGATGCCTTCGCATCCTTTAGTGTGCGGTGAAGGTCACCAACACGTGAGTTGTTCAGGTCAAACACGCCCCAGAGGTTCTTTCCCGTTTCAGGGTCTTCTACCTTCAGGATGCGCAGGCCGGTGTCATTTGAGTAACCGCCACCTTCGCGCTTCCATGCCATATCATCACCTCCTGTTAGATAATGATAGCACAACTGGCTTCACATCATGTGATCAGAAGTCCAACCTGAAAGTCCGGGGCATTTGTGCTTCTTTAGACCCTTCTCACAGTTTAGGTCGGACGCATCGATGGTGTATAGCATGTGACCACCGCCCGATGATGTGTACCACCACTCGTGAGGGGCATGAGCATTGCTCAAAAGGCACTGGGTGGTTGGAGGGTTTGTGTTACGGGCCAGAAGACGCTCATACTCATTCATCGATTCTCCTTAGTACCGGCTGCTGCCGTACATGTAGTTCTGGTATTCGTGGTCAGACCAGTCGTATGAGTCAGGGTTGTAGCCGTCACTCATTCCCTGAATGATGAAGGCACAGTCGTTGTGGAACGGGTGCTCTCCGAACTCGTCAACACAGGTCCACGAGATACTGCCATTCTCGGCATCACAGCCCACCGGGCGGTAGGTCGGGAGAGCCACGTCAGCGTGCTCAGGAAATTCAGAGTCATGCACCATGATCTTGTCGGCCTCGTGCCAAAAGCACTCGGTCTCAGCCTCAGTAGCCCAACGGTAGCCATTCGGAAGAGTCATCATGTTCGTCTCCATTCACTCGGTGTCGTTGGTGCTAGCCTAGCAGAAGGGCGGCATGTGAGTCAACACATGCCGCCCAACTACTTCAGGTCACTTTGCAGGAGTCAGAACGCTTCCACCGTAGGTCGGCTGGAACGGGTTAAGACCCTTCTCGATGGCAAGGTTGTTGTTGTAATCCTTGATACCACCGTAAGCGTCAATCTCTGCGCGCTTGATCTTTGCCTGAATCTCGGCAACCTTCAACTCGGCTTCCTTCTGCGCGACCTGAGACTTTGCAGCGGCCTCAGCAGCGGCAGCATCTGCCTTTGCCTTGGACTCGGTAGCAGCAGCCTGAGCCTTGGACAGTTCATTGTCCTTTACAGTCTTCAGCATGTCGGCATCTGCCTGAGGCTGAAGAATCAGAGAAGAGAAGTTGATGAAGAACTGCTCGTTGCCCTCAAAACGGTCATTGACGAGGCGGAGAATCTGGTCATTCACGTCCTGATTCATCTTGTCCTTGATCGTCACGTCCTGATACAGCGTACGCCAGTCATACTGCTTTGCAGTACGGTCAAGCGTGGCATCTAGAGCCGGTCGCATGTAGGTGTTCAGAACCTTCACCCAGCCCGCAGGCGTCTCGGGGAAGTTGTCGAAGTAAGCGTGCTCACGGTTACCCACCTTGGTGTGGAAAGCCTGAAGGACATTACAGTCCGTGTTCAGGTTGAACGAGAGCGTACCAGAAATGGCCAGACGCTGACCATCCTTGGACACAACCTCAATCGGAGGACCATCGGCGTCCTGACCAGAATTGAAGTTGTAGGTCCGCTGATTTGCGGGATACGAGTAGTAGTTGTCACCCGGACCCTCCACGCTGCGCTGAGCGGGGTTGATACAGCCCTTCGGGGACTGGTCCTCAAACACGCCGCCGCCACGGTGGACAAGAATCTCGTCACCGGACGTGCTCGGAACAGTACAGGCTCCGGTACCGAACATGACACCGACAGCGAGGACGCCAGCGGCGAGCCCCTTGATAATTCGCTTCATTGTTTCTCCTTAGTTGGTCTTCTCAGAGTCGTTCAGTGCTCTGAAGAGTCGGAACAAACCATACACCACAACTGTGGGCACGGCAACCGGCCACAGCGGGCCAGCCAGAATTGCTACAATCGACCACTTGGCGTAGGTTGCACGCTTGGCAACTTCTACGCGGTCACGGCTGTAGCCACCGTTCCTAGCGCTTGACCACTCTACCACAGCGATGACTGCGTGTACAGCCAGAATAACGGTGGCGATGATGCTGAACCACATGTAGAGAATCACTCAAACTCACCCGCAATGTGGCTGTTGACCTGACGAGAAATCTGAGGCAGGTTCTTGAAAAGCCAGTAGATGCCCCAGAGGGGAACCAGCGGCCAGAACAGAGAAATGATCAGCCACCTGAAAGACATTTTCAGCAGGTATGCGCCACGTGCAAGCATCTGCTTTCTCTCTTCCACGGAGTACATACCGCCACGGCGTGACCTTGCCAGATTCTTGATTGCACTCTTCCAGTCAATGTAGTTTACGACGACACAGATGGTGGAAACAACCACCCCGATAATGGCCGGAACCAGATAGAACCACATCATGCGGGCACCTCTCCCTTAATCTCAGCACGGCAGATTTTGACCGCGTTCCACACACCATACAGGACAGCGACAGGCAGCGCAAGAGGCCAGAGCGGAGACGTTGCCGACACAGCCAGCCAACGAAGACTCCACATAGCCAGAATGGCCCTGTTCTTGGAGCCTGCGCGGTGGTCAAGTCTGCAAATGAAGCAGACGATAAAGGCAGCAGCCGCAAGAATTGCGATGGTTACCGTGATCCACACATAATTGTCAGTGATCAGTTGAATCATTGCTGTCATCCTTCCTGAAGAAGTCGCCAACCTTGTCGATGGCAGCAGAAACGCCCCACGCAAGCGTTGGGACTCCTGCCAGATATACTAGCGAGATAACTGCATCGCGTAGAGCGTTCATGCTTACTCCTTAAATAGAGCGTCTAGTTCTTTGATGATTTTTGGACCAGTCTTACCTTCTACCGGCCCGACTGGTTGACCAGCCTTGAATGCCAGAACGGTGGGCACCGACTGAATCTGATAGGAGCCTACCAGATCGGCGTCAGCCGTGTCAATATCTACAGACACGAATACTGTCCCGTCCTCAGACTTCTCAGCCACCTTCTCATAGTGTGGTGCCAATCTCTGACACGGTACACACCAAGCAGGCGCTGCGAAGTCTACCACAACCTGATCATTGCTTGTCAAGATGGTGTTTAGACCTTCTAGACTCGATACTTCAACTACTGTCAATTCCTAACTACTCCCTTGATATCAATTTCTACGCTCTCGCCCAGACCCTCAACGAGTCGCTTGGTGAAAGCGTCAATCGCCTCCTGAATATTCCCAGCGGCAATGTCTACACTCGTCTCAGCAGAGACACGAGCGGTGACCTTGAACGTGGGAGAATCCTTGATTTCCACCTTCTGCACCGGGCGGTCGAAGTGACGCTCAAACAGGATTTCATCCGGCGTGCTGAATCCAGACTTGCGCGGCTTGATGCTGTAAGCGTAGAATGCACCAACGGACTGAGCAGTCTTTAGGGCCTGCCACTCGTCGGGGGAAACATCATTGTAGCCTGCGTAGTTGTCGCGCTCACGGAACTGCACGACAAGACGGTTTGTGTCCTTGTTGTACCACGCACGACGAAGTGCGGTGGAGTCAAAGACAGAGTAATCGGTGAAGACAAAAGTCTCATAAGCCTGCATGTTATTCCTCATTTCCTACATGGACATAAATGTCGAATGGGTCTTCCTTGCGCTCTCTTCGGACGATGAGACGCGCTACTTCAATCTGTCCACCGTCGCCAAGCATTTCCTTGCAACGGTCGATGACCTTTCTAATGTCATCGGCGGAAGGTGTAACCAGTTCTCCGTCAACCTTCCATTGATAGTTGTTCACAATGAAATGGGACTCTAGTTCCTCTTCCAACTTCACTTGCAGACCTCAGATATTGCCTGAAAGACTTGCTTGCGGGCATCTTCCTCGTCTGTCGCTTCTCCGCTGGCCAGCACCTCGGGGTCTGAGCCGTCTTCAGAAAAGTTTTGGGCGACGTAGTATACTACACCGCCCTCTTCGTCACGCCAAATTTCAGCGTCCAACTTCCAATACATGATTCTCCTTTATTGAGGGAGTCCGGTGGGATTCGAACCCACGATAATTGCAGTCACAGTGCAACTCCTGATGCCTCCGGCTCGGACTCAGAGGGATATACGGGAATCGAACCCGTGCGATCACCATGGCAAGGTGACATGCGGCCACAACATCTATATCCCAATTATTCAGTTGTATTAGTCTAGCACAGGCAGATCGCCCCTGTCAAGAGCCTCCTGACGGTACACCGCCCACCTGTCGATTGCATCAATCGTGTACTTGATGTGATGCTCCATGAATCGATCAAAGTGCTCCGGTGGAACGGGAGGGAAGCCGATGACAGGAATCTTGTTACGAAGTGCTAGGCCAACCTCATGACGCGTACCGACCGCTGGTGTGTTCGGCGGTGTCAGTTCTGTGACTGCATCTGAACGCAGAAGCACATAGTCATTGACACCTTGGAACTTCTCATTCCAGTCTCCACGGAACGCACCCCACGGGCGGTACACAAGGAAGCCTTCAGCAACCAGTGCGTCAGCCACCTTTGTGCGATGCTCTCGATACGCCACCGCCTCAGGAGAATTCCACATATTGGGATTCTCAGGAGTGTCCCACCAAGCCTCGATGGGACCAGCGAGGAAAATACACTTGGACTGTGAGTACGATTCCTTGCCGTATAGACTATCCACGGTGCGTACCTCCTGCGAAGACGAGCAGGTAGACAACCAGCGCAACGGCCAGCATGACCAGCGTTGCGATGATGCCATAAAGCGGGTTGGTGGATGGAATGCTGGTGATCAGAATGCACACCATACCAGCAGTGTACATGGTGTAGAACATCTGCTTGATGGTCACTTCGCCACCTCAAACTCAGAGTCATCCATGTACAGCACGGCGGTGCCGTCATCGAAAAGCACATCGAGATACATGCGCTTGATACGATCGCTGTAGCCCTCGGGATCGGGGACAACGGTGCCGTAAATTTCCTCCACGGCGAGGTAGTCCATACGCCCATGGTCGTCACCGTTGAAAGTCAGGTGACGAACACGAGTGCCAACGGGAGGCTTGGTGAGTGCCATGTGTGCTCCTTAGGTTTGGAACTGATGATGGACACAGCCTAACAGTTGTCAGACTGGGTGTCAAGTGGGTACCCTATCCCGGTAACGCTCCGAGGACTTTAGATTGAGGGTCTAACGAGTTACTTCTACTCCAATAGGGCATGAAGATCACTCTGGGGTGATCTTAGGGTCCATGGTAGCAGACACCTGAGCGGGTGTCAAGGTAGGAACCTCAGGCACTTGGATGCCTGCATTGTTCAATAGGCTCTTGGCTGTCTCCAACTGAGAGCGCACAGACAAATATTGTTCGATCAGAAGATAATACTTGCCCTTCCATTCGTCAAGTTCCTTTTCCGTCTGCTGAATCTCTGCCTTCAGACTGGTCAACTCACCGCGCAGTTCATTACGAAGATTGGTGGCGGTGTCATCCTTGTCCTTGGCCTTCTTCAGCCAGCCTTCAATCCACTTTAGACCAGCACCTGCAAAGACGGTGCCGAGAAAAGTTAGGACCGGGATCAGCCAGTCATTCATGTTAGCCACGGGCTCTCCTGCGTGACTCTACGATGTGTAGGAGTCCTGAGATAAATGCCAGACACAGGACTAGCAGCCAGATGATCGGGGTGAAACCAATCGTCAAAAGCCGAAGTAGGGTCATGAAGAAGAAGGAACCAAATAGAGCCATGGTTCCCCAGTACCTTGCAGTTATGGAGTTCTTTGCCACTCCATACAAGGCCACACCACCGGCAGCGGCATACCCCAGACCAATGACCGTATGACCGATCAAAGAGTCCGAGAGTACGCCCACTGCGGTGGTTCCTCCACCAACATACCATGGACCGGCGATGTAAAGGCCGGTAGCGGTAAGCGTCACCGCGAGGAACACTTGAATCAGGTATTCCGGGTGTTCCTCCATCCATAGCAATGTTTTTGACAGTCTAGACATACCACAAGTATATGGTGATATTCGTCAAAAGTCAACGAAGGCAAACTTGACTAACATTTTACTAATGTCAGCGTTCAGACAAACTCTTCTGCTAGAATCTTGTCTCCAACGTAGCGCTGCTGCTTGACGTACTCAGCCACCGAATCGAATCCGTTTGCACGTCCGTAGATGATGATGAGATAGCGTGGTTCACGCTTCTTCTCAATGCACTCTCCACATAGGAATATTGGCGTTCCTGACAGTTTGGACTTCTTCGGTGTAAGGCTATTCTTGTCCTTACCGCATGAACTGCACTTCATTCAATGTCCTTAATTCTCATGAGATAGCAAGGGATGCCCTTGTCTCGGATTTTAGTGATCACAACACCGGCCCACTCGCCAATGCTGGTTTGCTGCGCTGTGCTGTGGGCTGCAAAGTTCTCTAGAAAGAGTACCAGATAGAGACACGGGTCTCCCTCTGGGTCCGGAACAATTCTTGCCTTGACGCTTTTGTAGGGCGGGGGTGTCGATTGAATTACCTCAGCGATTGTCTGGTTCCGATATTCCTCGGAGTGAAACATATTGATCATTCGCTAAGCCTCTCCCTGATCTTTCCCCACGTCTCTTCGCTCTTATGAGCATTGAAGTTAGCGTCAGGCTTTCCTGAACCATTCCAGTAAATGCCTCCCCAGACGCCACGCTCACGATTCTTCATGCCGGTCTCAGCACATTGCTTCAGCACTGGGCAATGAAGGCACATCTCATCTATCTGCTTGGCTATCGTTTTGTCGTTCTCGTACTTGTCAAAGTACATGTCGGCATCCGGAATGCCATCACATAGGGCAAGATCGTGCCATGTGAATGTCTCGGGGTCAAGACCCAACTGCTCTAGAAAGTTCACGGCGTAACCGGAAGCCTCCACGTACCGCGATCCGAAACCTTGACGCGTCGAGTGGTTCCCCACTGACCGTTACGGAACATTCCGTTCTTTACCATGTAACCGCTTGGGTTCCTCTTGAAGATGACGATATCCCAGCCATCCCAGAAAATATCCTTGCCCTTCTCAGCGTTGTCAGCAACGTACTTGTGGGCCTGCTTGGGGTTAAGGTAATTGTGCTTCATAGTGTGTTTCTCCTTTTTGGAGTCAATCTTGCGAAACAACCAGCGGGCGCTGGCGCGAGCCCCGTACGTGAATCGAACACGTAATCTGTCCGTACCAAGGACAAGTTATACCATTTAAACTAACGGGGCAATCCGCTATGAATACCTCTGTGCGTTGTGTAGCCTTTGAGCCTCTACACAAATATCACACTTGCATCCATATGCGTACCACGATCTTCCGTGGCTTCTATTGGCCTCGTGCCAAGCCTTAGTCTTTTCCTTGTGGTGGTCCAGACACAAAACCTGACACTTGGCAAACTCAGCGATCTTGTTTGGATTGTCGTCTGACATTCCCCACAGTGCTGCTGGGTTGTACTTCTTCTGAGAAGGGTCGATGTGATCCAGTTCAAGACTCTCTACCGATCCACAGACCGCGCAGGACTTGCCCTGAAAATACTCTGACCTTCTCTTTGTTCTCCATGCTCGCTGGAATTCTCGCTGCTGTTGCTTGTCTTTGTAAGCCATAGAGCCAGTATACCATACGAACCCGGTGGAGCCTTCTACGTGAGTCGAACACGCATCTTTTCATTACGAAAGAAATATTCTGCCATTGAACTAAGAAGGCAATATGCCAAGTGTATCACCCTGACATATTGGCTGTCAAGCCCAAACTGGGGACAACCTCGTGTAGATTGTATATTCAACAGACTTCTTATTCGGAATCCATTCCTTGTAGATTGCAATATCTCCAAGTTCAATATCTGCCAAGTCCTTGCCAACCTTCTTCTTTCCGTCAAAAAGACTCAAAAGTGGGTAGTTAGTTGAAGAGTCTCCATTCTCTAGAATGTCATAGAAATCGACAGACATTTGAGTCAGGATCAGGTCCACAATCAATTCGTTGGAAGCATCTGGCATGACCTCGGTATTCAATTCCCAGTCAAGTCTAAGCATTTGACGAGCCTTGTCATGGCTCACACCAACGTACACCCTCTTTGGGTCTCCGTCAACAACGTCAGGATTGTTCATCTTGTCTAAGAATTGCCGCTTGACTTCTACCATTTTCTTATCTACCACTGCTACAATCTGCGGGTCTGGTTCCCAGTCGTTATTACTCATACTACTCCTTATATAAAAGAAGGGCCGGTACTTTTACATACCGGCCCTCCCGTTAATTCTTATCACGCGAATGGGTCGTAACCCTCTGCACGAACGAAGTCAGTGTCAGAGAACTGGTCGCCAATGTCACGAGCACGGCGGTGAGCCAGAGTCTCAACGTCATCACGAGACTCGTAGTTGGTCAGAGCCTGTGCGTAGTCGATGAAAGAAACGTGACGAACGTTTGCTGCGTCGGCGCGAGACTTTGCGTCTGCGTCTACATCGGTACCACCCCATGTTGCTGGGTCTAGGTCTGCAACAACCTGCTTTGCCGTACGAACGGTGTCTAGGTATGCCATATTTTTGTTTACACCTCCTTCTAAAGTATGTCTTTAGTTTACAGGAGGTTTATTCAAATGTCAAATCTAACGTCCAGTATTGGACATTACAATCTGCTTGGCGCAAATCTCCATTGCCAGCACATAGGTATTGTGCACGAACGGGTTTGTCTTGGTTCCCTGCATTGCCTTGTTCATCTTGTCCAGAGCCTGTCCACAGCAGTGCACGCACCAGCCTGTGTATTTGTCTGAGACGAATGCGTCCTGCTTGGTCACACCGGGGATACCGGCGAATTTTACAGGGGTCTTCTTGCCACACACAGACATGACTCTACCAGTCGGACTCTTGGGCAGCAGCCACTTCTGGAAGTCCTTGCGAATGTGCATGTTTACAATCATGTATATCCTTTGGTAGAGGGAAGGCCGGTAGTTTTTACCTACCGGCCTTCCACTAAATCAGAACGGCCAGTTACTGCCGAAGAATGGGTGCTGCGTCAGGAACGAAGGAGGATTCCACGAATCGTCCTCATCGTCACCCCACGAGTCAGGCTCGCCATCGCCCCACACGTCATCCTCATCCTCGTCGTCCTCATCGAATGCAGACGTAGCGTCCACATACGGGTTGGGCTGAACGTCGAATACAGGAGCACGGTGCTTGGGCTCGTAGACGGCATCGGTCAGTTCGACCTCGCTGTCTTCAAGAACGGTGTAGCGGCAGACACGAACCTTCTGCCAGTTATCGTGATCCGGAACAGAAACCACGTCACGTGGGTTGACCAGAACGGTCACAACGTGATCACCGTAAGACGTTGCGTAGCGACGGTTGGACACGTGAAGTCCAACGGTGCAGCCCTGAGCAGGATCGAAGACAACCTGCGAACGTGGCATTTCCACAACGTCACCGTAGGTCTGGTGAATCTGGCCGACACGGAACTCGCCATTGACGAATGCCTCACCAGAGTGCCAAGACTTAAAGGTGCCGTCACCGTTGCTGTACAGACCCTTGTAGCCGATGATATCGCCTTCAGGGGTAATAGAGAACTCGTTCCTCGCAAGGAAGTCGAACAACTGGTCACGAGAGTGCTCAGAAGGATTGGTGTAAACCTTCTCCATGAAGGCAACGAGCGGCTGCCAGTCCTCTACGTCTTCCTCTAGGAAACGCATGATCTTGTCAGTGAGCGAGTTGTGCACCGCGTCACCATCAAAGAGCACCTTTCCACCGCGCACCGAGACGCGCTCAGAAACACGCTTGAATCGAGAGTCGATAGCCTTCTGGGTGTCGAAGAGGTCACCGAGATTGCTCTCGTCGCCTGCCTCTACGGCCTTGACAATTGCATTCCAGTTCGGATGCTCATTGTCGGCCACATACATTTCACCATCTAGTACGACAGTGATGTTGGACTGGTCACCGTAGTGAACCAGATTGTACTTTAGCGCCATTGTCAAACTCCGTTTCTCTTGGCGTATTCTGAGTTGATGTACTCAGCGATCTGTGTCCGGTACTTAATGTTGTTTCCGTTGATCAGCGGGTAGTATTTCCTGACCCACCTCGTCTCTGACTTTGGAGCATATTTCACGAGTGCGTCCTTGTAGCGTGGGTCTTCGGAAGCATAGCCGGTGTGAACATGCGCGGCATGCACCATGAGAATCGCATCCTTGAACTCAGGATCGTCAATCTCAATCTTTCCAGACTTCACATCCTTGTAGAAGGAAGTGAACTCGTACTTGTTGTGCGTGCCGAAGGCATCGTTGTGCGACACCTGATTATAGACACGATCATACGCTAGTACCTTCAGGTTGTCAACCGTCAGTTCATCGAAATCCTGCTTGGCAACTTCCTTGCGGAGAACGTCACTGTACCACGTACCCCACTCGGTAGCCTTGCTGGCAAGACGGATGATTCGCGTGTGCCTGTTCCTGTTCTCATTGACGAATAGAATATCCGGGTTCAACTTCTGGGCACGCCTCAGAAGATCACCGTTCGGTCGGAAGTCAGCGGAAGACCAGTAAACAACTTCCTTGCCATCAATCTCACCGTAGGGGTAAGAGTAATTGCCATCGAAGATTGCAAACTTGCCGCCCGAGGTGACGCCAGAACTGCCAGATGTGTTAGGCGTACGGGTGACCTTCAGAATGTGCTTCCAGTCATAGACCTTCAGCCCGCCGAGGCGATCCGGGTTTGGCAGAGCACTCTGCTTCGTCAGGAAGACCGTGGACGTGTTGTAGTAGTAATAACTCAGAGTTACATCATCGACGTGCTCGTTGAAGTATTCCTTGATTCGCTTCTTGTCCTGACCAGAAACGCCCTTTTCGCTACGGTAGTTAACGATGATGACATTCTTTTGTTCAATCAGATTCTCAAAGAACGCACCGCCGCGTTCCACAGCATGACGAGTCTTGCCAACCTTCCACTTGACAAACTGAAAAGTGACGTTCTTAATGGTTCCATCATCCTGCACCACGGGCTCGGAAGGCATAAAGTTGTCAACGGCCATGCCATTGAATCGAAGTTCGTTGTAGATGCTCATACCGTAGGAAGAACGAATCTGCTGCATCTTGTTCCATGCATCAACGAATGTCGCACACTGGTCCAGTTCGGCCTGAAGGTGCTTACGAATTTCCTTGTCGTAGTCCTCGCGCAGACCTGCAAGACTGCTCTTTGTCAGATCGTTGTAGATCAGCGACTCACGAGAGGGTGCGAACACAACCTCATCGTGACCGTTCATTGTGACATAGCAGACAACTCCGTTTCCGCCACCAGAGATTCCGTACGACGGGTCAATGGGGTAAGCGACGTTACCCATCACCACAACGTCATAGCGACTGTTGTTGTGCTCGTAGATACGGTCGGTGATCTTCGTGCGAGCCAGAGAAGGGTCAACGCTGTCCAGCAGTACCGTACCGGGCTTCCAGTACGAGTAGAATTCACGAGCCTTGTGTTCGAAGTCAGACTCCCGCTGGACGGGGACACGAATTTCCACGCCAGTTTCACCGTCGTCTGGACCTTCGTAAACAATATCCATGGAGCCGGTACCATCCTCTTCGCGGCCCACTGCCACGAGAGTCTTGGTGCCATTCTTCCATCCGGTGACCATGAACTGGGAGGTGTAGCCGAGAGCAGCCTTTGCACCAATACCCATGGAGCCATTTGTGGTCTTCTGCTCACGCTTGGTGGACTCACCGTACTGGGAGTAGATTTCCTCAATGGTGTCAGCATCCATACCGACACCAAAGTCACGAATGATGAAGTAGGGAGACATACGATTGGGCAGTGTGACCTCAATCGGGCGGTGGGTCATGCCAGCATCAACATGGCTGTCCCATGCGTTTGTGGAATACTCTCGGATGACCGCGAGGACCGGATCAGAATACAGGTCCGTCAGCAGGTTCATCAGGTACGGTACACCCTTTTCGGAAATCTTCATGGCGATCTTGCGACCACCAAGGCTTCCTGACTTCTGTGCTACCTGAACGTTATTGGGAATCAAGGATCGCTCCTGTCAATCGAAGGGGAGAGGGTCTTGACCCTCAGGAACTTTGTCAGTGCTTATTTTGTGCCAGACTACTGGCTCTGACTCGTACAGATCAGAGTCTACACCACGAGCGGCCAGCCAGTCAACCCGTGCCTCGGCGTGAACCTTATTGGCATATGTCTGACTGGCACGCTCGGATGTTCTGAGTTTTCCTGTGCCATGTGCTACCACTCGGTAGAACTTATGGGGCAGTCTGTCAGCCAAGAGTGTATCCAATCCTCTGAACCATGTCAATGGTCGGACGAACCTTGTAAGGATAATACTCAAAGGTAGTACCCTTGGCATCGACTTCTAGCACACCCCGCGAGTGACGGTCGTTTTCCAGATTCAAGCCATACACCTTGGTGATGCCATTGAGAACCCACTCATAGCGCTTGTGCATGTGACCATGGAAGTGGAAATCTGGCTTCAGATAATCCAGAATCTCATCGATGACTCGACGGTTCATCTGACTCTGACTGTCAGGAATCAGAGCAAAGCCCCAATCAGTTCTGTTAGAACAGTCGTGCGTCAACAGAACGTCGATCTTCTCAAAGTCAGAAGCCTTGTTGAAAAGTCGGAAAACATCACCGGGTGTGATCAACTCCTGAGGAAAGTAGTCAAAGCCGAGGGTACGCCAATCACGGTCAATGCTTGCGGCACCACCCATAACTGCATACACAAGACCATCCTCGTCCTTCCACACCGCGCCTCGTGGCATATAGGTAAGATTGGGAAGTATTGGAATAAGGCCATTAGGGTCACGCTTGTAGGTGTTTACCCACTTCTCGACCGTATCGAAGTTCTCGTGGTTACCGTCAAGGAAGAAAACCTCAACATCGTGCTCGACACCAAGGTCGGAGACACGATCTAGGAAGTCACTGCCGGTGTAAAACGGAATACCGAAGTCGCCAACCTGAATTACTCGGGTGCAGCCCTCTTCGGAAGCCTGCTCGATGCAACCCTTGGCTGCCGAGATACTCCCATGCCAGTCACCCGCAATCAAACTCTTCATAGTCCAAACCTCTTCTTAATGCTGTCCACGTAGCAGTCATTGCAGACTTCCACGCCGTCGATTTTCTTGTTGTACTTGGCATTGTCGCCAGTGTAAATGGTGTTTCTACCACAATGGCACGCCCTTTGCTTTTTCCTTTGATTGTTAAGCATAGAGCGTGCCATGTGATTACCTCATCCTCTTGGAATCTGATACTTGTCTTGTAGAAGACGGTAACACTGTCTGAGTGTCACTACGTCCTGACGTGCGCTGTGGTCAGGTGCCTCAACGCCCAACTTCTCAGCAATATACGCTAGTCCTCGCGGCCTGTCAAGTCCTAGATATGGCATGGCGTATGCCTCTAGGTCAATCATTCTGTAGGCCCATGGAGCCTCGCCCCACCGGGCCTTCAGCATCGTCGCGTCGAACGTCGGGTTTGCTGCGACCAGCGTAGCACCTGCAAGGACGGCACGCAACTTGGTCTCCCATGCGTTTCTCTCGGCGAACCCAGAATTGGTATCCACCCACGCCTTGATGCGCTCTGAATAGTTATTGATACCCAAAGCAACTGGGTTTGCATTCTTCAGAGCGTGGTTCAGAAGTGACGACTTAACATCGTCATCGTTAATGGCATATGCCGCTTCCCACACCTGATGCTTCTTTTCGTCCAGACCTGTTGTCTCTAGGTCCAGAAATACAAGATGGCTCATATTTACCTCAAACTAGTTCTTGGAATTCCTTGCGGAATCGTTCTTCGCTCATGATTTCAAAGGGCGTCTTCATTCTGATATAGTCATATCCGGAGATTACCAGCCACGCTCCCAAAGGAACTGAAACCCAGTCGAGAGAGTCGAAACCCTTGTCCCTGACCCTCAATTCAAGAACGCCGTCATGGGTAAACTCGATCTTTGCATCCATGTCAAGGCTTCTCAGAATCTTCTGACCAGTCTCCGGTGCACCATTCCACTGAATACCAATGTACTTCGTGGGTGTCTTTACGTAATACTTGTCGTGGTCAATGTGTGGTTCTAGGGTGACCATTACTTCTTCTTCCTATTCTTGTTTCGCTGGTCTGCCTTGATATTAACGTCATCCAGCATACCAGCGACTTCCTTCTCCACTTGCGCATTTCTGTCTCCACCAGAGCAGTGCAGCAGAATGGCTAGGAACAGGGCCTCGCCCGTGTATTCGTTTCCACTCTTGTCTCGCAAGAATGCCTTGGCAGCGACAGATGAGAATGAACTTGCGTTGCTCATATCTGCCTCCTAAAGTATTTGTCCACCGGCCCTACTTCCGTGAGAAAAAGCGGGCCGGTGGAGTTATACCAGTCTACCAGACGAATTAAGGCTTGGCAACCCACGTGGGTACATCTACCAACTCCGCCTCAGACACACAATCATCATCGTCAAAGTGCGATCCACCCCATGAGTCATACACGTCTTCGGCAATGAACACTGTGTCATAGACCTTGAAGACAACCTTGACGGGCTTACCGTGATCGTTGTCCTCGTGATCTAGGTCAGTGCTTTCAAGTACCTCGACACTGTGACCGTTGACCGAAACACTTTCGTCATTCCATAGGAGGTAGGCCAGTGTGCCCACCCGTTCTGGTCCGCCAGAGTATCCATCGTCACACGTGAAATGTCCAGCCTTCACAGCCTGCTTCAAATCATCCAAGGTGAACTTCACTGCTTTTCCCTCCAATGCCTCTCGACGGTCTCGTAAGACTCTACGTCTACAAGATCAGCGTCTGACCACTCGGTGCCATTCCATGAATCGTAGTAACCGCACATGCCGATCAGGTCTTCTCCAACCTTTACGACAACCCAATACTGATCATAGTCACGGATGGAATCAACATTCTCAAACTTTACACGCTCACCATCCACGTCAAGTTCTCCCGACCACTCGTCACGAATCATTTCCTTTAGCAGATCGTAGTCAACCTGCTCAAAGTCATCATCCGGATCGAGAACCAGACCCTCGTCCATCAAATCAACAAGCCTCTTGGCCTTCATACCTTGCTCCAAACTGTCGTTGTTACCTGCTTAGGCTCTACCTCTTCAAGAGGCCCTTCCCATCCACCGTCACCGCTCCATGAGTCATCCCACCCTTGGTAACGGAAATAGCGGCCCTTGTACTTGAAGATCACGTAAAGGGTATGACCATCAGAGTGGTCATCGTCATCGTCCACAACCTCAACCGTACCGACGCCCGGTAGGGCGTAGAGAAATGGCTTCTCCACTTTTCGGTATGGATTCTCTGGGTCAATGTCCCAGCCGGAATACATGCGTCCCCAAGCCTGCAAGAGTGACCCCACGTCCTCATCGGAATCGTCCTTCGGTGGGTCTTCGTTCTCGTATGCATCCACATACTTGGCATCATAAGCATCGAGTTTTCCCTGAAGTTCCTTCAGCACATCACTCATGCTCGCACGTACTCCGTCTTGGTCACCTGACGAGCCTCTACCGGGTAGATGCCGTTAAGTTCAATGCCACCATCGTTCCATGAGTCGTTGTAGATGACCAACTCATAAAGAGCGCCACGGAACTTTACTACAGAGTGCCAGACCTCGCTCTCATCGAAAGTGTTCCAATGAGCAACGAGTCTCACCTCTTCACCATTTGACAGCGTGGCGTTACCGTCATAACTGACGTACTTGCTACCGTCATACCCACCCCGGCCCGGAACAAACCTCTCCCACGGACCATAGCCGCTGTAGTTGTCCTCATCGCCCTCTACAAGATTCAGCAAATCTCTCTTGTCACTCATAGCATTACCAGCCTTTCACTATTGTCCTTATGGACCTGAACGTAGTCTACCTCAGGCACGACCAAATCCTTCAAGTTGAGCACCATGAAGAGTGCCCACTTTCCCTTCCAGAAGGAAGTGATGGTCTGCTGCATCGCCCATCGGTAGGCGCTCAGCGGGTTGACGGTGTAGTCAGAAGGTATCACCTTGCGCTCTAGAGCAGTGGCGTAAATTTCCTCACGGCACAGGCGCAACTTGTCTGTGTGGGTCATCTGTTCGAATTTCTCCCACGAGACTGCAACGTCCTCTCCATCCTGAAGGATGACCTCAAATAGAGGCTTATCATAGTATGCCACCGACGCGTGCAACGAATCGTGGTCAAACTTTCGGACGATGTTGGACTTAAAGAAATCCTCAGCCTTTGTGCCCTTGGGCAGCGAGGCTCGCTTCTTTCCGTAATGCTCCACCCAGATGGGATAGAGAATATCATACAGATCAGGAAGGAACTGCGCATCGGTCTCTGTCTGGAACCACAGAATGTCCTTGGCATGCTTGACCCAGCGGTTGGGCCAGAACATGTGAGAAACCTTCAGCGTGTACAGTTCGTTGAGAGTGGCACGGGTCTTTGAAGGTGCCACCAATACGCCTTCAAAAAGTTCTATAGGCTTTTCCTCAGCCCAATTCCACTTTTCCAGATCAGGGTGATAGAACTTCTCGACACGCTTGCCGTTCAGTTCCTTTGGCATTTCCTTGTCGGTGAAGTAGTCAAGGTCGGAGGGGACTCGGAAGTCAGGACGCCACGCACGAGTTGCAGCAGAGCCCACCAGAATGGTACGCATGAATCTCCTTAAACTAGACGGACGAGAACGACGTTTACCCAGTGATCGCCGGGGTGCTCTTTGCACTCAAACTCTTCGTGAGGATTGGCGATATGCTGCTTGATTACAGAGAAGCACTGGGCATGCAGGTTGCACATGATATGATAGCCGACGTTCGTGGTATGCACAACAGCGAAATTGCCAGTGCTGTCACAATTCTCATTGTTGAAGTAACACGTACGATCCAGCATCAGTAGTCCCAACTGTCCTTCTCGATACCAAGATCAACGCGGAGGCGTGCCTCAGCAGCGTCAAGGATGCTCTTGATTGGCTCAAAAGCCTCGGAGAATTCATTGAACTTTGCTTCCAGAGCCTCACGAGACTTGACAGCAGCGGTGTACTCGCACGCCTGCTCCATGCGCTCCATGACACGCTCAGCATCAACCTCAACACCATTGATCTGCATGGTGAAGGTAAACTCGGGAACGTCATTCTTGCCCTCACGACCAAGATCAGACAGCCTGTCGATCAGTCTGTCGCCAGCAGTGTCCGCAGACACAGCCCATAGAAACGCGTTCTGTTCCATGGAAGTCATATTCTTCCACTGCTTCTTGTACGTAGTCATGGTACCTCCGTGGTTGTAGTTACGGATGGAGTCTAGCACACCGGGCGGTGTGCGTCAATGGTACCCCCACTCGGAGTCGAACCGAGAGCAACTTAATGCACAGGGTCTGAGCCTGCTGCGTGATTCCAGTTTCGCCATGGGGGCATATTTACTTAAAGTACCGGCCACGAGACTTGAACTCGTACTCCCTTGCGGGAACTAGGTTTTGAATCTAGCGTGTCTGCCATTCCACCACACCGGCATTGTTTCGGATACAAGCCCAACCTATAAATGTGCATTTCCATTAACTAGTATTAATAGGCGCTCTATCTTCCTGCGGCTATTTTCTTGAACTATTGTATCCTGAATGTATTCACGTTGCGCAACGCTTCAACATCTGTACGGATGGTCGGACTCGAACCGACACGCTCTCACGAGCACCGGAACCTAAATCCGGCGTGACTACCAATTCCACCACACCCGCATATGCGATTTATTTATAGACGCCTCGCACCGTCATGTAGAACTATTCTAGCAGTCCGTCTTGTCCCTGTCAACCCAGTAGTCAACATCGTAGACCTTGCTGGTTCGGAATGGCGGGTCGAATCCTCGCCAGAAAATGCTGCCTCTGGCAAGTTCGTACTCGTCCCTGAATGACTCATAGAACTCTAGGCCTTGTGGACCCTCGAAGTGAACCACGTACTGCTGATTCCATGCTGCTGCCTGCTCGATCTTTGCATCAAGGTGTCTCTCGATCACGATTCTCCCAAAAGTCTTCGTAGTAAAGTTCCTGAGTCTCTAGTCCGCGAACCTTTTTTACTGCAAGGTCACAGAGGAAGAGTACCGTCGCTGTCAGTGCTAGCGCTGCTATCAGAAATAGAATCTCCATCTTCACTCCTAGGAATGTAAGGCTCGTCCACATCCTCTTCTGGAATTATAAGGATGTAGTCAAGCAGTTCACCATCAAAGAAAATTGTGTACGGCTTGTTTGCCTTGCCAATGAATGAAACCTTCTCAAACTCTGGCGTGCAGGATTCTACGTTCCTGCACAAGAAGTATCCTAGCATGTGCTGCTCATCCGAACCAAATCCGTAGATTATGTATTCAGCCATCGTTCATCCAATCACAAATGTCACAGTTGCAGTTTTCATGATTCACATAAAGCAGTGCAGACATGAGTCTGTATGACTTGTTGTCAGGTACCATATTCAATGGTGAATGGTTGAAATCATCCCTGTTCAGGAACCTACCGGCCCTTTCCTGTGCACAGCCGAAGCATAGCATCCCAAGGAACTCGTCGTCAACCGTGATGGAGGCCCACAGGTCATCTGTGAGCATGTAGTATTCCTTCAGTTCAAATACGTCTTCTCCACAGTCCATGCAGTCATCTGACTTGTGCCTGTCACACTGATGGAGTTTGTCGTTTCCGTCTCGCCAGCAGTCACACCTGCGGCGGTCTGCGTACTTGTCAATCACGGGCGGCAGTGATGTAGTAGTGAGCCTTCATGAACTCTCTTTCTGTTGGAAGCGGAAGGCAGAGAACTTGAATCCCAGAGTGTTACCTCCGCATCGTTTAGCAAACGAGCCCAGTGACCTCACTGGTTTACCCTCCATTTATCATCCTACAACGGGAGCGCCATAGGCGTCAAGTGACGCTACAGTCTTGACAGTTGTAGAAAATCCTAGTGCCTTCATTTCTTCCTTCAACACAACCAATGCTGCGCTGTTTGGAACATGACGACGAGTGACGAAGTTGGTTACCCAAATTGCCTTGTCACCCTTCTTCTGTACTAGAAGCAAAACCAAAACCCCCTTCTTGGCAGGAGCCGGTGTTACTGGTGCTGGTTGAGTCACAACAGGAGGCGGGGTGACAACAGGAGCAGCAAGCAGTTCCTTGAACTTCATTGCTCTCGTTGCTACATCGTATCCGTATGCGGTAATACCGTTGTTGAGATTACCTGCATTGTACAACGTACCGGCCTTTTGAATTTCTTCAAGGGTGTATTCTCCTGATGTGAACTTGGACTTGATGATCCTGAAGCCGAATACAAAGTT
>Ga0157369_10000082_pt1 | contig 131859 bp, 119 predicted proteins | sample C25metaG_FD_113461 | JGI IMG/M metagenome (GOLD analysis project Ga0157369, IMG submission 113461) | Corn rhizosphere microbial communities from Kellogg Biological Station, Michigan, USA - C2-5 metaG | ecosystem: Host-associated > Plants > Roots > Rhizosphere > Soil | place: USA: Michigan... | reverse complement strand
TCAAGATATGCGCTTGGCGCACGAACGACGCGAAGAACGACATGCCGGTTGGCGTCTTTCTGAGTTTGTGCGAGCGGGTGCTTACGCACGCGGGCTACGCGGTGATTGCCCCCGAAACATCGACGCTTCCTGATCGTCTTCCTCGCGAAATGCAGTTGTCGGAGGCGGACGGCGGTGTTGGTCAATCTTGACTTGTCGCTGGTTCCTGTCTCTTTCTTTGTTTATACACCTGACGCACCCTTCGGTGCCACATTCGTTGCACGCTTTTCAAGCGCGCAAAAAAGCGGGTAGAGCGCCCGGCTTCACGCGTCAAGCGAGGCGATCATCGCGCCGATTTTCCCCTCGGCCTCGACCGAATGAACGCGAACAAGCCATGCTCCCGCAGGGCGCGGCTCGCACAAAAAGCAAACCGGGTTGGTCACGCCGACACTCGCCAACGCGCTGCGCGAGTCGACCAAATCCATTCGCGCGAGCGAGATCGGCGAGGCCAGGTTTTGGACGCGCTTGCCGTCGATTGCCAGCAGCCGGCACGAGAAATCGACGGACAGCAACTCGCGAGAAACCTTCCTCGCAGCCGACCATTCGGCGCGAATCAGCGCCGATTTCTGGACCTGGCGATCCGCGCGCCGCGCTTCGCGGTTGAGCCAATCTCCGATCGAAAGCGGCTCGGCGCGACTCTCGCCGTCGCCAAGATCAAGATCGGATTCGTCGTCGTTGGCTTGCGCGGCGTCCGCAAGTCGATGCAAGCGCCTGGCTCCGGCTGCGGCCTCTTCGACGAGAGGAAGCGTTGCCGCGAGCCTGTCGGCCACCAGCGTCAGTTTGTTGTCGAGCAATGCCGACGCTGCGGCGAGGCCGGCGTCGAGTCGGCCAAGCGAGGCGGCGATGTCCGAAGCGCCGAACGCTTCCTCCTCCTCACGTCCGCGAGAAATCATCCAGGCGTGGGCGATGTCGAGCGCTCTGTCGATGGCGTCGGTCGGCGTCGCCTCCGGAGGCAACTCGCGCGCGAGAGCGATCAATCGCGCCTTCCTGCGCTGAGTCAGGCGAACGCCAACGTGGCTTCGTTTCCATTCCGGTCCGTCAAACGCGGCGAAGGCCATATTCTCTTTCTCCTCGGTTTCCGCGAGTTGCCCGATCAAAAATTTGGCTGTCTGCGTCTGCGTCTGCGTCTGCGTCTGCGTTGGCGCGGCGATTGATCTCGCTTGGCCGCGAAGGCGAGGCCGCCAGAGGGCGGCCCCGCAGTCATCGACGCGGCTCTTGTCGCGTTGCGATGGCTTGCTTGCCAATCGATAGCGCCTCGCAAAAGGCCGTGGCGGCGCGCCGATCGCTTTCGCTGACTTTCTCTCGTTGGGCGCCGCGCTGCCCCCGCCTGCTTTTTGATGCCGGAGGGCGAGCTTCGTGGCGGGAGTCTGCGGAGGCTTTTGCCTGTTCGTCGCGCATCGGTTTGGTGGCGTGATTTGCCGGCTCGCGGTCGCTCGCGTTTCGGTAGTCGAGCGTTGTGCCTTTGGCGTGACTTCGGCTCAGGCCGCGAGCGAGCGCCTCGATTCGCTGCTCGCGAGTCAACCGCTCGCGGTTGGCGAGGTGAGACTCCGGATCTGCCGCGCCGATCATCGAGGCATCGATGAAGATTGTCGTCGCGAAGCGAGATCGGCTCGCGGCGACGTATATCCATTCGCGATCCGCCGTCGGGCTCGCCAGCGCATACGCCGCGTCATAAGTCCTGCTCTGGATTTTGTGATTGGTCAGGCAATAGCCAAGATCGAAGCATGCGAAAGACGCCGGGACGACGACCCGACGATCGCCATGCAGATTTGCAACGTCGAGTTCGACGACAAGCGAGAGATCTCCGCGAACCTTGTCGATCTTCTTGACTGTGCCGGCAACGCCGTTCGCGACGCCGATCTCCCGGTCATTTTGCGTGAAGACGATTCGATCGCCCGCGGCGAAGCGCTTGGTTTCCGTCGCGCCGTCTCGATGGCGAATAATGATTTCCGCCCCGGCGTGATCGAGCACCGCGCCGGCATCGACCAGACGCTCGCGCGCTCGCCGATTGAGCTCCGCGACTTCGGCGCGAGTGCCGGCGATCATTGCTTTCGACGCTAGCGGAGTTTTGTCCGCGCTCCATGCGTCGACCATCGCGGCCAAGGCGGACTCCTGGCCCTCCAATAGCATCAGGCGACCGCGAGAGTCCATCAGCCTAAGCGCGGGCAGCGCCTCGCCCATGGCGAGCTGCTCGACAGCCAAGCGCAGCCATTCGTGGTCATACTTCGCGCGCCACCGCTCGAACGCCGCGCGCAATCTCTTGCTGCCCTGACAGATCGCCTCGGCGGCGGCAAGACGTTCGCTCTCGGGCAGTTCGCGAACGGCCTTGGCTTGCTGTGGCGTTATCCCCGCGCCTCGCTCGGATTGCTTGTCGAGCCAGTCCAGAAGGGGGCCGAAGTCCGTGCGTTGTCGCTGGATGGCGGAGATTTCCGCCGCGCCGTGCATGTTGACCAGAGCGCGGAAAATTCCGCCCGCGGCGATTGGCTGCAACTGCTTCGAGTCGCCAACACTGATGAATTTAGCCCCGGCCGCGATGGCGGCGTCTTGAAGCATCGCGAATTCCCGAGAGCCGACCATTCCCGCTTCATCGAGCAACAAAACGGAGCGCTCGCTGAGCTTTGCTCGGCCGTTGCGAAGAGCGAGGAGCAAACTCGCGATCGTGCGCGACTCGATGCCCGTTTCGCGGGCCAGGTTTTGCGCTGCGGCTGCCGATTGCGCGCATCCGACCAGCTTGAATCCCGCGTCGACGTAGGCTTCGCCGAGGGCTTTTAGAAGCGTGGTTTTTCCAGCGCCCGCCCACCCTTCGACAAAGGCGTGGTCGCCCGTTCGAGAGGCGACGTGAAGAGCGGCGGCGCGCTGCTGAGCAAGCGAGACAGGAGCATTGAGCCTCGCGCCAAGCTCACGTTCCAAAGCGTCAAAGCGAGCCTCGACAAGCCGCTCGTCGATTTGATGCCGCGTGTTGTCGGCGCCGCGACGAACGCGATCGGTCGCGAGCGTTTCGAGTTCCTGGGTCGCGCGGGAAGTGAAGACCGGAGTGTTTTGCTCGGTCGCGCCGAGCGCGACAACTTGGTCCGTTTGAAGAAAACCGCCAAGCTCCGCAAGACACTCGGCCGACGACCATCGCCCCATCGCCATCGCGCAAATGTGGGCAAGGGCCTCTTGTGGCGTGAAGCAAGATTGGTTGGACGTCAGCTCGTCGAGAAGCTCGCCGTGATCGATCATGAACGGTTGCGGCGACGAAAGCGAGCCGGCGGAAAGCTCCGCGGTTGGATCGATCCGCGGGGACGCCCGCATTCTTGCCACGGCTGACGCGTCGAGGCCCACGCTCGCGGCTTGCTCTTTGAAGAGCGCGAGCAGCTCGGGCAAGGGAGGCTCGGCTTTTCCAGCGCGCGTGTTGAGCGCCGCGACGCTTTTCGCCGCCGCGCCATGGTTTCCCGCGGCATGCTTGTCGAGGTGTTCGCGAATTTGCCGGCTGCGCGTCGAGAGCGCCTCGCGCTGCGCGTCGGAAATGCCGGCAAGATTGAAATACGGCCCGTCGGCCACCACGGCGAAGCCAAGCTCGCGCATGCGCCACGCCAGCTCCGCGCGAAACATCGCGCCCGTGGCGAGCTTGCGCTCAAATTGCGGGCGCAGTTCGAGCGCGCTCCATTCATTCGAACCACGACGTTTTCCTACGTTCAGCAAAAACGCATGGACGTGGAGCTGCGGATCGAGCGATCGGCTGGCAAAGTGGGTGTGGCACGCGGCTAGCGTCGCGTCCGCCTCGCGTCGCACGCGTCCGCCTTTCTCGTGGCGCGTGAGCGCCCCCGATTCGGCGTAGCGCAGAGCGGCGCGGGCGGCTTCTTGCAAGCACGCGATGATTTCTCGCTGCGTCTTCGCGTCAGCCGCGGCGAACGCGGCCGACACGTCCTTGGGGGCGGAGAACGTCATGTCCAAGCCCATGACATGACGATCGCCCGCGCCTTGGACCAGGGGCTCGCCCGTGAGTGGGTGGAAGCCGTGGGCCAGGCGCTCGACGTGCTCCGGCTCGGGAGCGTCGCCGAGGCCGAGCAGCCGCGCGCCGTCGCCCGCCCAGAACGGGGCAGGCTGGCCGAGTGAGCTGCGGAGATACTCGACGAAGTCGCTGCGCTCGCGCGTCGATGGGCTCTGGATATAGAAAAGGTAGCCGTCGCCGCTCTTTGCGCTGCGCTTCTGATTCTTCGCCGAGTTGATTTTCGTGAGGGAAAGCATTCGGCCGATCGAGCCTCAACGGGCTCTGAGGCGCCGTTTTGTTTCCCGCGCCCCGGAGGCCGCGGTTTGGCCCGCCTTGGCGTCGTGGCCGCTGGCGGCGTGTTTGGCTTTCACCCTCGCCAAAACCCGCGCGATGATCTCATCGCGCGCTTCGCTATTCTGCCGAGCCTGCTCGATGGATTCAGGGGGCTTCTCGTCCGCCTGGCGTCGGACCTTCGGCGACGGTTGCTCTTGTGAGCTATACCACTCGGCGAGGTCGTCCAGGCGCACGGCGGGCATCGAGCAAAGCATGCGATGTGGAAGAAAGAAACGGCCCTCTCGCATCGCCGTGTAAATCGTCGGCGCAGCGATGCCAAGGATCTTTGACAACTGCGTCACGCGGACAAACGCCGACTCGATTCGGTATTGTTGCGCGAGGGACTTCTTGGCCTCATCGGCCGTCATCCTTCTTTCCATCCGCTCCGTGGGCGCCGCGGCTTGCTCGTCTGCTTCGACCTTTCGCTCCATTTGCCCTCCGGGGACACGCTAAACCCCCATATCCGCCGCCGGAGCGACGTTCGATGGTTTGTTTCCCCGTTCGCCGACCGCCGGCAGTTTCCAGCAGATCGAGACTCGCTTCGGGCCGGGTCTCTTTTTCGTCGTTTGTTGAACCGTTCGTCGGCAGCCACCAACTATTTTTGCTGCAATGACAAGTCGCAGCAAAGGTTTTTGAGGCTTATTTTTGGTGTCTTTTTCAGACCAAAGGTTTGTAGTCTTTCGATTTCAATTCAAATTCGACAACAAAGAGGCGGTTTTAAGTATTAGATACCAAAAAACCCGCTGCGAGACAGCAACGCGTCATACGGTTCAACGTTGATTTGGCAATTCCAAGCTATTGCGCACAAAGACTTTTTTCGAGAGTAAACGGTCGGCGTCAAACGCCGCTGCAATTTTCGATTCGCCGAAGTTTGCAGCATCGCGTGAGGCGTCCTGAATCCCCCTTTTTTTAGAGGATTGTCGAGGGGGAATTTCATCCACAAAGGGAGACCAAACCATGCTTAGCCTTTCAAAGAGAGTCAAAAAGAACGGTCAATGCCAATGGCAAGCGACCATTCGCGTTCCAGGCCAAAAGACCGTCAGCAAAACCTTCGGAACGTGGCAGGCGGCTCGTGATTTCGGCGAGGGCGTCGACCACGAGCTGCGGGCGCTGGTTGCGAAGGCCGCCGAGCCCGCCTTGCCCCCGGATTTGCTGGCCGAGGACCTCGGGGAGATTGTCGTCGCCTTCGCGAAGAGCAAATGGGCGAGCAAGCGCCATCCTGGGTTCGCGCCCACCGTCGCCAAGCATGTGTCCGGCCACAAAGTCGGAGACGTGCGGCTGCGCTGGATCGATGAATACATCAATAAAATGCGGGAATTGCCGTCGAAGCGCGGCGCACCGTTTTCCCACAACAGCATCTTTTCGCACCTGTGTTTGATGTCGGCGGCGATCGATTGGCGCGCCGCGCAGCTTGACGTCCAGCCCCCGGTGTTTCCTCACTTCTCGCAACTCTTTCCCGAAGGCTACGACATCCCCCGCCATCGCCGGCTGGCTCCGGAGGAGGAGCGCGCGCTCATTCAGCGTCTCTGCCGCCAGCGAAACGAAGAAGGACGTTTTCTTTGTTTGCTCGTGCTGTTGGCGATCGAGACGGCCGCGCGCCTGCAAGAGTTGGTGTTCGCCAAATGGGACGAGTTCCATTTCTTCAAGGACAAGGAAGGGAAAGACAAGGGGGTTTGGCTGATGCCCGCCGGACACACCAAGACCAAGAAGAAACGCAAGGTGCCGTTGAGCGAAAAGGCGCGGAGAATTTTGTGCGCGCTCCGCAGATTGCAGCCCGACGACGCTCTGCCGATGTTCATCGCGTTGGGGACTCCACACCAGGTCTCCGGGCGCTTTGCAGTCCACGCCAAGCGAGCGGGCCTTGTCGACTTCCGTTTCCATGATCTGCGCCATGAAGGCGTGACGCGCCTGCTGCTTCTCAACCCTAACCAGGCATACAAGGTGATGCGAGTGGTCGGCCACTCGGACATGTCGACGTTCAACGAATACGTCAATTTCGAGAACGAAGATTTGCTTGATCTCGTCGATTGACGGGCAAGCGAGCCGCGAATGGCGACGGCTGCCAGGCCGTCGCCATTTTTGCGCGCAACCGTCCTTCCCAACCGGCCTTTGAGGCGGAACCGGCGATGGCGCGAGTCGGCGACAAGAAAACGCCCCGCCGGAATTCGACGGGGCTTTGCGCGCGGCGCTATCTGCGCGGTCGCAGCGAAGGCTTGGCCGGAGGCGGCGAGCCGGCTTCGCCGTCGCCTCCATCCGCTTTCGGCTTGGGCCTGGCCGGAGCGGGGCGCGCCAAGCCTTCGGTCAGGCCAACTGCGCGAAGGCGCCCCATCACGCGCTGCCGGGCCAGATCGTAATCACGGACCGGAAGCCCCAAGCGCGAGCAAGTCTCCGCGCGAGTTTCTCCGTCAAGCACGGCGTCCATGACCGCGCGATCGAGATCGCTCATAAGCATGAGACGGGCTCGCGCAGCGGCGCGGGCGGCGAGCCGAAGCTCCTCCGCGGCGATGGCTGCTTGCTCCGGGGTCGGCGCGGGGCACCGCCAACTGCCGGCCTCGTCGCAGTGGCCGTCGAAGGGAAAGCAAAGCCAGCGCTCGAGGCCATGACGCTTGCGCTCTCCATGCGCCACGCTGTCCATCACGCGGAACACGTAGAAGTCGAACTTGAGGTGAAGCGGCCATTTTCGCCGGCCGTCAAGCATCCTCAAGAGCGCTTCTTGCATGAGATCGCAGCCCCCTTCGAATCCGGTCGCCACAGCCAACTTGTCGCCTGCCAACCGCAAGCCCTTGCGTTGAGCCGGAGTCAGCGCTGCGAACGCGTCGATGATTTGCTGCCGGTTTGCGTGTGTTGTCATAGGACTCCTGAGGTTTGTTTTGAAAGCGCCGCCGGCAAGCGCCGGCAGCCAACCTAAATCCGCCGATCAGCGCTCCCCCAGGCCCGAGCCGACGAACGGTTGGTTTTGCCTTCCGTCGTCGACAACCGGGGCGTGGATCTCCGCGGAGGATTTAGCGGCTTTCGGAATTCGGAGGCTGCGCATGGGACCGGGAGCCGGGCACGAAACGGGCGCGAACGCGCCCAGCGTCAAACGAACGGAATGGGCGGCATGGTTGAAGTTGGCTGCGGCGGAGGGGGCCGCTGTCGGAGCGCTCGCGCTCGCTGCGCTGTGGCGAGACTTCCCAGGGCTGCCGGCGCCGTCGGGCTCGCTCGGCGCGCACGCGCTCTGCTTGGCCCAACTTGCGGCCAATCAATTTCCCCCAGGCTTGTTCGCGGATGGCGCGAGGGCTTGCGCCGCGCGTTGGCACGCGCTCGGGACGGCCGGGCGCCTCGCGGTCGAGTGGCGTCTCGTCGTCGCCGCGCTCGCGGCGTGCGCGCCGGCCGCGCTGACAGCGCGCGGCTTCTTGGTTCCGCGCGACGGCCTTGCGCTCGTTCGCGGCCCTTCGCGGCATGAGGGCCGGGAGGCGGCGCGCCAATTGCGGGCCAAGTTCGCGGCGCAAGCCAAACGCCGGCCCGACCATCCCATCGCTCCGGGCGTGCCTTGGCCGGCGGACGGATGGACGCGCCACACGCTGATCGTCGGCGGCGTCGGCTCCGGCAAGTCGACGTTCCTTCGGCCATTGATCAAGCGCGTCGTCGAGTCGGGCGACCAAGCGTTGATCTTCGATCCGAAGGGCGAATTCACCGAGGCTTTCGCGCAGCCAGCCATCCTGGCGCCTTGGGACGCTCGCTCGCTGGCGTGGGACATCGCGCGCGACCTGCGCAACACGCAGGACATGCGCCGTTTCGCGGCCGCGATGGTCCGCGATAGCACTGACCCAATGTGGTCGAATGCCGCGCGTCAACTGCTGGTCGGCTTGCTCGTTTATCTGCGAGCGACTCGCGGACGCGAATGGGGATGGGCGCATCTCTCCCGGCTGGTTTTCCTGTCGCAGCCGGAGCTTCTGTCGATCATGAGGCGCTGGCATCCGGAAGCCGTGCGCGCGGTCGAGAAGGCGTCGGTCACGACGCAAGGGATTCTCATCAACTTGGCGTCGTTTTGCGCGCCGATTGTCGACTTCGCCACTGCTTGGGGCGCCGCGCCGCCTGAGCGGCGTGTCAGCTTCCGACGATGGGCCGACGGCAAGTCGCGCTGGCGTCAAATCATCATTCAGGGGCACGGCAGTTATGCGGATCTCACGCGAAGCTGCGTCGAGGCGGTTGTCGGCACAATCGCCGCGAGGGTGAACAGCGTGGAGATGCGCGACGATCCATCGCGCAAGCTTTGGTTCCTCGCTGACGAGTTGCCGCAGGCGGGGGAAATTCCGATTCGGGAGTTGTTCGAAGTCGGGCGCTCGCGCGGCGTGCGCTGCGTCATTGCTTGCCAAGACTTCGCTCAGTTGGAGGAGGTCCACGGCCCGCTGTTCGTGCGCGCGCTGACTTCCATGTGCGGGGCTCTGGTCGTCGGGCGGATGTCCCCTGGCGAGACGGCCGAGAAACTTTGCAAAGCTCTCGGCTCGCGCGAACACGAGAGGCGGAATGTGTCTGTGTCGACGGATGGCTCGAAGCGGTCAGAGACGGTGTCGTTCTCTCGCGAAAGCGTCCCGCTGTATTCGCCCTCCGAGCTCGCGTCGCGGCTCGGGCCGACCCGCGACGGCAAAGGCGTCAAGCTGCTCGTCGTCGCGGGCGGCGACGCGCACGAGCTCTTCTACCCAATCGTTCGCCTTCGCCGCGCGCGACGGGCTCACGCTCCCGCGCCTTGGACGCTCGGCGTCAACGTCGCATCTGCGAAGCCGACGAATCTTCCGGGAGCGTCGCACATGCCGAACGAGCCCGGCGTGGCGGCCGCAGACGCTCGCGAGGCGACGTCGTCAGGCGCTCCCGGAGGCGCGACCGCGTCGGCAGAACAAGGCGCTTCTTCCCCTGCTGGCGGCGGGGATGGCGCGATCGACCCCACGATCGCGGACTTGCTCGCAAGCGACTTCCCTGAGCCGGGCGAAAGCGAAGGGGGCGACAAACGCGGCGAGAAAAGCGGCAACGAGGGCGGGCCGGCGGATCCCGCAGCGCCTCCTTCGGCTTAACGGCCGCGAGCGACTCTTCAAACGATTCGAAAACGAAAAAAATCAGCGCAAGGGGGCATGAGAACGATGAAGCTGCACAATAAAAATCGGACGTCGGACGAGCCGAATGCGCTTGCGCCTGGCGCGGACAAATCGGAGGACGTTCGTGCGGCGGAAGCCTTCGGAGACGAGCGGCTTCAAGCGAGCCTGAGGGAGGCGCGCGGGGAAGACGATCCTCGCGGACTTGCATGGATTGAGGAGGCCCGAGAAGCATGGTGGAGAAAGAGGTTGGCTTGGCTGCCAGGCCCGGCAGTCGACGCGTTTCTTCGCGCGCGGCGCCCCTCCCTTCGGGCGACATCGCGCCTTTCATCCGTTTGTCGGAGACGATCGGGAGAGGGTTGACGTTTGGGCCATTTCATCCGATCAAGATGGCCCGCTCGTGCGACCGAAGAGGTCGTCGTTTGGGCGCGAATTGATCGGATGCGGCGCTGGGGCCTACGGGCAGGGCGGTCTCGCAGCCGATTGACGAAGCGGCGAGAGCGCGACCTCCCGCGAACGACGGACGCGGGGCGAAAGCGAAAACGCGAGGAGGCGATGCTGTGAAGGGGCCGGCGATCGAAATCACGGAGCGTCTCGACGAGGAGTTGCGGCAAGCCGCTCGCAAGGGCGACGCGAAATCCCTGCGCGACTTGTTGGGCCGGGGGGCGGGCGTCGCCTCGACCGACGAGGAGGGCTGGACGACGCTCATGCTGGCCGCGGCTTCGGGAAGCGCCGAGTGCTTGAAGCTGCTGCGCGCCGTGGACCCGACCCGACGGACCCGCAACGGCGTCACGGCTTTGATGATCGCCGCGGAAAAAGGCTGGGCCGAGGGCGTGGAGCTGCTGCTGGGCTCCATCGAATCGGGGCCGCGCGGCGCCCGGCGACGGCGCGCCGCCCTCGCGCAACGAAGCGACTCGGGCGGAACCCCGCTGATCGCCGCGGCAAAGTCGAGGAACGCGCGATGCGCCCGGCTATTGCTCCCCGGCTCCGATTCCCGCGCGGCGGACATGCACGGGCGCACGGCTTTGATGTGGGCCGCGACCGGGGCGGAAACGCAAGCCACAGAGTGCGTCGAGGCGCTCCTCTCGGCGAGCGGGGTCGACAAGCGCGATCGCCAGGGGTGGGCGGCGTTGGATTGGGCCGTGGCCGAGGGGCGCGCGGAGACGGTCGCGCTCCTTGCCCGCTCGATCGATCCGAGAACCCGCGACAAAGAAGGGCGCTCTGCGTTCGACCGAGCTTGCGAGCGAGGCGGCGACGAGGGCGAGCGGATCCGCCGCGCGTTGCTCAAAGCAATCGCCGAGAAAGAGCGCGACGAGCTGGGCGAGGCCGCCGGAGCGGCCGGCGACGCCGCCAACGGCGAGCCCCGGCCTCGATCGTTGTGAGGGAGGACGCCCCTCGGAGGGCAAACGCGTTGATTGGGTGTCAGCGGCCTGGGCGGCGGATATTGATGCGGGGGCGAAAGGGCGTTTCAGCCTTGGGCCGGGCAAGAGAGCCGCGACTGGGCCGTCCGACAACTCGCTTGGCGCAAGCCGAAAAAAAGGCCGCGAAAGCGGCCAAATTGGGCAAACGCCCATCCGAGGGAAAATGGCTGTCGACGCAGCCGCGTCGATCGCCGGAGCCGAGCGCAAAACAACCCTCGGCCCGACGCTAGGTTAGCGGATGTCCGCGATCGGCGAATTGTTCGCGTCGGCGACATGCACCGCGGCGATCTTGGCGACGATGTCTTTTCGGCTGGCGAACGTGAGCGTGTCGGCCGCCTTGACATAGACGTCGATGTTGACCAGCATGCGCGACCCGTTCCCGCTTGCGCTGATCTTGGCCTCAAGAGCGCGCGCGTCCGTTTCGTTGGCGGGGACGACGGACGCGAAGCGCGGGTCGCCGCGGACGACGACACCGTAGACGGGCGAATCGTTCATCTCGAAACGCGTGTCGCCATTGACGCCAAAGTCGAGCAATGGGAACGACCTGGTTTTCGCGTCGTAGTGCCCGAGCGACGCGCTCGCGTTGATCCGGACGTAGGGCGAGGCGAGCAGCTTTTGTTGCTCGGCGGCGAAGCGCGATTGAATCGACGAGAGCAGGTCTTGCTTCTTGAACGCGTCGGTCGTGCGTTGATAGTCGGGATCGAAACCTTGCGCAAGGTCGGCCCCGGGCAGAGGCGATTTGCCCAGGCCGTAGTAGAGCAACGCGACTTGAAGCCCGCTTTGCAATGTCTCGTAGGACGAGAGCGGGACCGACGCGTCGACGCTCGCGCTCGCCAAGTCGGCCGAGCAAGGCCCGATTTTCAACGAGTGGCTGGTCGCCGCCTCCATGATTTCGTGCGCCTTGTCCGAGCTCGTCGCCTCGATCGACTCTTGCGCGAGCGAAACTTTCTTGGCCCCGATCGCAGGCCGATCCGCGGTCCTGACGTTGGTCCCGGGCTGCCATGATTCAGGGAAGACGAACTGGCAGACGTAGTTTTGCTTCTGGCCGGCGTCGGCGGCGATCAGCTTCGCCGCCGCGGCGTCGTCCCAATCGTCCTTCGACGGGGCTGGCGCTTGCGCGGCGGCTTGACTCGCGGCGTGCGAAGCCGGGGCGGAGCCGGGTTCTTTCTTCGAGCACGCAGAGAGCGCGGCCATGGCGAGGCAGGCAGCGGCGATGGCCGCGCGACGGATGCGCGCGGCGCGCGGCTCGACAGGGGAATTCGTGAGAGTCATGTTGTGAAAGGGAGAAAGGAAAAGAGCCGCGCGCTGCGACAGGCCGACGCGCAAATCAGCGGTCGGGCAAACGAGTCGGCGCGGCGGGCGGTCAGGCCGTGGCGTCGGGCGTGAACAGCAAGTGACCGAGGCGGCCGGTCGCGATGAACACCGCGACGCCAAGATTGAGCAGCACGTCGAGAATCCAGCCATGAAACATGCCCGACGACGTGGGGCCGGAGAGCATGAAAGGCAGGAAGAACCCGAACAAGCAGAGGGCCGCTCCGAGCATGAGCCAGCCGAAGTCGGCGGCTCTTTGGGAGCTTTTGGCGAAGATCAGCATTGCGAACCAGATGACGAGCCCCAGGCCGGCCAGGAAGTTGAGCAGGGGGATCGACAAGAACAGCACGAGCATGGCGACGAGCGCGGTTCGAGTGATCGACTTCGCGCGTTGGACTTGCGTTTCGGCCGTCGCAACTTTGAGCTTGTCCACGGATGGCTCCAAAAAAGACGTGAGGGAGGGCGACGTCATTGCGACGCCGCGCGGGCGGCGGAGGCCGGCCCAGGCTTGAATCCGACGAGTTGGACGTGAGTGACGGTCGGCGCGCCCTTGGTGGGCCGGTCGGTGTAGTCGAACTTCACGACACGGCCAACCGCCGGGGCATACCAGTCGGTTTCATGGGTCGTGCCGTGCCCGCCATTGCCAGCGATGCCGCTCCAAACGACCACCTGCTCGATACGAAACGTGTCGAATGCGCCTGCGGGCGTTTCAATGCGCTCGACGCCGACGACCTTCCCTTCGCGATCGCCCTGCGCCGACCAGCCGCCCCGGCTAAACACATAGGAGGCGGACCAAGACTTGCCGACAGCAAGCGGGAACCGCAGCTTTTCATCGCTGGGCTGATAGTTGCCGCCGCCGGTGCTCACGAGGTTGCCGACGGAGTTCATGACGATCGCGCCGCCGTTGAGTTGGACCCGGCCGTTGTCGTCGATCTTGGTGACGGTCTGCGTGAACGTGCTGTCGCGTTGAGGTTCAAGCTCGTTCTTGTAGTCAAACGTCCATTGCTCGCCCACGGCGAACGCGGGCGCGTCAGCCTGGGCCAATGCGGGCGCGGGCTGGACGACCGGGGCGGGCAAGCTCGCGGCGTCGGCGGCGTTCGCCGCTGCGGCAGCGAAACAGAGAAGGGCCGCGACGGCAAGCGCGCGTGCGGCAAGGCTCGCGGAGGATGCGTTGACGCTCATTGCTTCCGACCTCCGTTCGTTTTGGCCAGCGCGGCGCTCGGCAAAAGCGCCTGCGGGGCCGCGTTGATGATGATCCGGCGGGGAGTTGTCGGGGCCGGCGCTGCTTGCTCGTGAACGACCGTCGTCGCTCCGGTCGTGAACGACCAAGAGAGCGAGAACGTTGTCGCTGCGAGGGTCGTGTTCGACAACGTGCCCGTGGCTTTGACGGTGTAAGTCGTGTTGGCGGAAAGCGGGCTGAACGGCACGCACATCGCGAGACGCGTGGCGTCCGAGTTGTTGGAGCTGTCCGTCTCTTCGCACGGGACGTTCGCGCCCGAGGCGCTTGTGATGGCGAACGCGACGTTGCTGAACGCGGCGTTGTCGGAGCCCGACAGCGTCACGGGGTAGCCGACCGTCTGCCCGGTATAGGCGGGCGCGTTCGCCATCGGGTTCGGCGACTCGTTCGCGACCCATGACGTCTTGACCCCGATTTGGCCGTTATACGGCCATGCGACGAGAGCGTTGTCGGGGACAACTTGCTTGTAGTTCGCGAAGTCGACCGTCAGCGCGGAGAGCTGCGAGCTGCTTGCCGTCGTCGCGTCGCCAGGGCCGGCGTAGACCGAATCGAACAACATTATCGAACGATGGAAAGGAGCGTCGAACAGCGCCTCGATCGGCTCCGTCGAACTCGTGAACGCGCCAGAAAAACCGGCGGTGACTTCGCCAACGGACGTCGTCGAGAAATATTGGTTGACGCGATCCGACGGCGAGGCGCCCGTGTAGCCCGTTTGCCCGGCTGTCTCGAAGTGTCCGACGACGTTGTTGTCCTGCTCCCACAGCGAGTGGTTCGCGGCGGCGTGCGCGACGCCAGACTGGAACGCCAGCGCCGGCAGGCCGACTTGCGCGCGCTGGGCGTTGATGAACGCGAGGGTGTCGTTAACGACGTCGCCCGAGGCGGCAAACGAGCTTGCGCTAGCGCCTGCCGGCGCGAACAGCGAAACGGCCGCGGCTGTCGTCGGGGTTTGAGTCGAGCCGCCGGAGGACGACGACGAGGAGCCGCCGCCTCCGCCGCCGCACGCGGCCAATGCGCCAGCGGCCAGCGCCGCGGCAATCGTGGTTTTCTTCATTTCTTGTCGCCTTCTAGGGTGGTCGCCAAGCCGCGCGGCCCCGCCGGGGCTTTGTGGCTGAAATATTGATCTATGACGTCTACATCGTAACTCAAGACGTCATATTTGGAGTTTGAGGGGCCGAGAGAATGACGCGGGACGTCGTTTTTTTGTCACGTGTCGACGCAGGGAGGCAACATGAAGACCGAAGGGCTCGGCGAGGAGCTTGCCAAGCGAGTTGGCGCGGCGATCGCGCGCCACCGCAAAGCGGCCGGCTACACGCAGGCCCGCGTGGCGGACAGCCTGGGCTTGGAGAAGGAGACGGTCTCTCGCATCGAGAACGGCGTCATAACGCCGACGCTGTTTCGCATCGCGCAGTTCGCGGACCTCTTTGGATGCCCCGTGAGCGCGCTCTTTGGCGAATACCGAGGCAAGGCGATCGAGGACTCGGCCCAGGTGGCGGAGATGCTCGCCGACCTGCCGGAGGACGCGCGGCGCGGGGCGATGCGCATCGTCGCGGAGTTCGCGACCCTCGCTCGCGAGCGGGAAGACAGCCGGCGGCAGCTCGACGAGCTGCGCCGTCGCTTCGTTGAGCTTGAACGCGACGCGTTGACGCAGGCCATGGCCGAAGCCCCGCTTGCCGCAAAGAGGAAGCGGCCCCGCCTTTGAGGGCGCCCGCGCGCCGTGTTCGCGCCGGCCCGCCACCCTAGCCGTTGTCGCCGCCGCTTGACGTTCATCAAGCGGTTTTCCGCCGCTGCGGACTGTTCCGCCAGACTTTCTATCTCGCCGCTTTTCCATCGCTTAGCCCCGTCGCGGCGGTCATCGCGTTTTCTTGCCGCCGTTGCCGAATGCTCGGGCATCGGTCAAGCGCGGGCTCCGCGTTTCGTCCGGATTTTCTTGTCATTTTGTCCGCGAACGACGCCATCGCGGCCGGAGCGCTCGCTCGCAGACCTTCCGCGGCTATAAAATCTGCTCCATCACAAATCTAAGAATCCGTGGTTGAGAAAATGCCGGGGCCGTTCTTGAAATTCGACAGCTCGCGCTTCGACGCGGGTGACGGGGAAGAGGTGTGGCGGGAGGCTTTGCGCCCGCTCTACGAGGTTTGGAGGCGCAAAGAGGCGCCGTTTCAAGCGCGCATCGCCGTTTGGGATTTGGGCTCGATGCTCATGACGCGTCATTTTGCGCATGACGACGTCCAATTCCGGCGCACCCGAGCGAAGATCGCGTCCACCCCTGCGGACCAGTTTCTTGTGCATTGCCTGCTCGGCGGCGAGCTGGCCTCCGAGTTCGACGGCTCGCAGCAACACGTGCCGGTCGGCTCCGTCGCGCTGCGCGACTTGGCGGTCGAGAACGTCGGGTTCGCCCGCAATGCCCCCATGCTAACGCTGAGCATTCCCCGGGTCGCGCTCGAACGCCGGTTGCCCAGCGGCGCCCGGCTTCACGCCGCAGCCTGGGGCTCGGCGGACCCCATCGGCGCGATGCTGGCCTCGCACATCCAGAACGTCGCGAAACTGGCGCCGGAAATGACCGCCGACCAAGCCAGGACGGCGGGCGAGGCGACCCTCGCGTTGCTCGCGTCGTGCCTCTTGCCCAAGGCGAAGCCGACGGCTCGCCGCGACGACCCGAGGCTGGCGCCCATGCTGCGGGCGCAAGCGCTTTCGTTCATTGAACGAAACCTGTGCGACCCGGATCTCGACGCCGGAGCGGTCTGTCGCGCGATAGGCATGTCGAGGACGGGGCTCTATGAGTTGTTCGCGCCCTCCGGCGGCGTCGCGCGGCACATCCGGGCGCGGCGTCTCGACGAAGGCATGCGTCGCTTGCGCGCGCGGGGCACGCCCCGGGAGCGCGTGGCTGAGATCGCTTACGGCCTCGGCTTTGCAACGGAATCGGTTTTCAGCCGCGCGTTCAAGGACAGGTTCGGATGCGCCCCGTCGGAAGCGCGAGAGGCAGTGGAGCCGCCAGCCGCCAAGACTGCGGCCGGCGGCGCGCAAAGCATCGGGACCGCCTACGAGGCGAAGGTGCAAAGCCTGCTGGCGTGACCGCTAGGCGGCGCGGGCCGATCGCTCCCGCGAGGCGCGCCAGCCGCTTTGAGAGGCGGGGCGGTTTTCCAGGGTTTCGGGCTAAGAAGCGTCGCCCGAACCCCCTCTGCATTGTTCGCAGCGGAGTGCGTCACCGGTGCGCTGCGCCGAGCGCAAGCGCTCCCCCTTGACCCTGCAAGCGCCGGAGGAGGGCTCGCCAGCGTCAGAGGGCACTTGGAAGAGCGTTTGCAGCGGGAAGATCGATTTGCGAAACCGAGCTTTTTCGGCTGATGGATGTTATGGCCCTTTCCTCCCGCCCCGTCGGCGGCGGCCTTGCTTGTTGGGATTTCGAGAGGGCGCCTGAGGAGCGGACACCGTCTGAGAAGGCAAGGATGCCGGTGAGGAGACGGAAGATGAAGGCCGCGTTCGCTGCGGCGATGGATTAGCGCTTCGCGTGCGATGTTGTGTGGTTTGGGGCGCGGGCGAAGGCAAGGAGGCCGGTGGGGAAGCAAAAGATGAAGGCGAGGACTGCTGAGTCGGCGATGAACGCGCTTGGATTGGGGAGGATTGCGGCGGCGGCGAAGGTAGCAATTTCCGCAACAAAAACCCCCCGTAGACACCACCGATGCCACCGAGAAACATCAAGGACAAGATCCATGGCTGCACCCGCAAAGCGTAGAAGGCCCCAATGCTCGCGAGAATAGAGGCAGTCCCGAGATTGTCAAGCACCCGCGCGAAGCCTTCTATTTGCTCTTTGTTCATGACGATGTTGAATGAGTGATGTTGGCGACGGCGGACTCAGCCGTCGATGGCAACCGCTGAGCTGGTTAATGTCGCTGACAACAGGCTGATGATCACAAAGGTTCGGGAAGGGCGTTCTCGGGCGAGAGCTGGGGCGTGTCGAGCAACGCGGCTTTCGCGGCAAGCAAGCCGTTTTCGTCCATTTCGAACCGACGAAGCCAAGCCGCGGTGGACGCTTTGGTGTTATAGACCGGCGCGTCGCCGTTGGCGGTCCCGCGCTGCAAGCTGTCCATCTCGCTCGCGCGGATCGGCCGCAGCGCCGCGTCGAGGACCACATACGCCGGCGGGCAGACCGGCGGCTTGCCCTCATCGTCGGAGATGCCGCTCTCCGGCTGGACGCCGGCTCGGATGACAACGCCCGAGCCATAATCCCCGATCGCGAACCAACCCGGTGGCAGATGCCCGCGCAGCCCGGCCAGGCCGCCCGCCGCTTCGAGCATCGGCTTGCTGATCGCAGTGAGCCAATCGACTGTTTTCAGTTGCCCTTTGAGCGTCCGCACGGACAAGTCGGCGGGGAAGCCGACGTCGAGGCCGGGCATGGTCTGGCTTGCCCAATGCTCCGTGGCTTCGTTCTCCTCGCGGCCGGTGGGCGAAAGATTGAAGGCGAGGCCGGCATGCCCCCAAGGCGCGTTTAGCCGCGCGGCGGCGTCGAAGAACAGCTTCGCGAACGCGTCGGGCTGTTCTTGGACGGCGAAGACGGGCCAGGAGAACCACAGGGCGTTGAAGCCACGGTTGCCGAGCTTCTCTTGCCACTGGCGTTGGCCGCCGACGTGGAATTCCCACAGGCTCGCGTCTGCGGGGCGCTCTCCGCTCATGAAATCGAAGTCGAAGCGGTCGTCGGGGCCGAGCCCGGCTGCCGCCGCGCGCAGCGATTTCGCCTTCGACATCGGCTTGGCGGCTTTGCCATTGCTCCACATGTATGTGAGCTTTTCGTCGCCTGTTGAGGCGGCGAACTCGTCGAACGTTTGGGCGAGCGCATCGCGAACGGCAGAGTCGGCCGCATGCTCAAAGTAAACGCACGCGCGGACGACAAAAGCCGCGCCGATTCCGTCATGCGGATAGCGAGGTTCGAGCAGAGCGTTGGCGACCAGCGCTTTGGACTGGTTGGCCTTGGCCCATCTGAGAAAGTCTTGCGTTATCTTGGTCATGGAGCGAGCCCGCGCGAGTCTGGCGGGATAGGCTATCAGGGAATCACAGGGGGCGCGGAGGGCGGCGGCAGGCCGAAGCCTGGCCCGGCTCCCGGCAACCTCGCGTTGGAGAGCGCCCGCAGCGAGCGCCCCAGCTCCGAGAGCGCGTCGGACACCGCCGCTTTGACCGGATTCTCGCCTCCGTCGTCGTCGGAGCAATCGCAGTTTTGCGGCCCAAGAACGACGACCTTGTTCGGCGCTCCGGCGATCGTTTCGTAGTCCTCGGTTTGGCCGAGATCGGGCGCCTGAGGCGGAAACTTGACTTCGACGATGTTCTTGATGTTGTCTTGGGTGGGCGGCAAGGAGCCGTCTTTCACGATCACCACGTCCGGGCGGCGAACAGCGCCGGAACCGGCCGGATACTCGTCTTCTCCGCCGGGCCAGTATTTCTTGATCCAGCCGGGCAAATACGGGTGGGCTTCCAACGGATTGGCCGAGCGCATGATCGGCGCGGGCGGAGCCTTCGACATGTCGTAATTGACTTCGGCCTTATACGGGCTTTGCCAATCCATGGCGCGGTCGACGTCGCGCAGGTTGCGCGAGACGCACTGCTGTTTGAGGCTCTGGCCGGAGGCTCCCTCGTCGGGCTCGCGCGAACAAACGCAGACGGCTTTGCAGACCACCTTCTTGTCCTGCGGGTCAAGCCCGGCGCCGCGCAGTTGGACGCTTGTCGTTTGCCCGCCGCCCCGCGCGGTGGAGCCCGTGCCGGACCCGGTTCCGTAGGCGTCGCCGCTCATTCGTCGCCTGCTCCGCCTTTGACCTGAGTCGACGGGGACGAGAACGTCAGGGAGGCCGGCGAGGCGGCTTCGTGCCACTGGGTAAATCCGTTCTCGTCGGTCTGGCCGGAGAGCGTTTGCCCGTTTGAGGCGCGCAGCGTGTAAGGATGGTTTGGAATTGGCTTTCCGGTCGTCTCGTCGAGCACCTGAAACCGGCCGCGATAGGGGCCTTCGCCGCTCGTGGTCGTCTCATGGTTGACGAGGGGGCCGGAGTTTCCTCCCGCCCCGCCGGTCGGCTCCGCAGTCGTGTTCGATTGCGAGGCGATCAACGTCGCGCCGCAGGCGGTCTTGTCGCCCTCGAATGCCGGCGGCTTTCCGTCCATCGTTATGCCGCGCGGCAGAATTTGGACGATCGGGTAGACGCCGCCGCATTTCGGGCACGAGACCATGTCGCCGAGGCGGGCGATGGAGAGCCCGTCGATTTGGTCATTGGGCGAGCAGGCCAAAACCTTTCCGCCATGGGATGTCGTGTCGCCTTCACGAATAAATGCGCTCATGGGTTTTCAGAACATCGTTGCTTTTAAAAGGACTGCAACTTTACCTCAATTGTCTGTTGAAATGCCGGAACGGCGGGGATTGCGGAAGCGCAGAGATTTACCGCGCCTGTTTCTCAAGCCTGTTTCGCAAATCAGGGCGGTGGCGCCGCAGGCGGCTCGGACTTTTTATGCCTGCCCGGTAGCTTTTTAGCCATTTCAGGCACCGCCTCGCGCGTTCTGCGCGATGGTTTGCATGATGCGGTGTTAAGGAACTCCGGGTCGAACTGGATTTTGGCGATGGCGACGTTGAAACCAAGGGCGCCAAGGGTCGCGATTGCATTCTTCAAGGTCACCCTTGAAAAGAACGGCAGCGCCTGGGGAAGATCTTTTGTGGTGACGATGGCATAGACGATCCGATAGTCGCCTGCTTTTGGCTGGACAGCTGGGTCGGGAAGCTTGATTCGAGCGGGCAGTCGGTCGTTGACCTTCGTTCGAAAGATTTCATCCGCGATGAACGTTTCAGCCGCCACGCTGCCTTGGGCAAACAGATGGCTCAGTGTCGCCGAGTTCTTGTAAACCTTCACGTGGATCAGGTCGCGACCGTCTCGAACCAAATCGCAAAACTCGATTTTGTCGTAAGCGCTGCCAAACTGAACCGTCTTTCGGTCGAGCAGTTCATATGCGTCGGAGTCGGTCGCCACGCTTTCGTTATATGCGGTTTCGCTGGAATGCTTGAAAAGAGGCATCTCGATCTTGTCGATTTCAAGCTTTGAAAGCTGCCCATCCACTCGCTCGATGAAGCTTTGCTTGACCTCGTGCCAATCGCCATTGCGGAGAATGTATGTTTGCTCTCCGTTGGCGATTTCGGCATACAAGCACCGATAGGCCGACCACTTTTTCAGCGGGGAGAATCGGTCGTCAATGGCGTAGACGTGATGCCTTTTCAGGGCCGCGACCGTCAACTCGTCGCCGTGCTCGGCCATGTGTTCGAGCAGCGTTGGCAGTTGAAGTGTCTTGTGGATGAGCGTGCGCTCGCGCAGATCGAATGAATAACCGATCTGCGACTCCCAATCGACGATTTCCGGCTCGCCCAGCCATACATTGTCGGGAAGGTGATCCGCTTGCAGGATCGACGAGAGCATAAGGTCGAGGATTTCCAGCGTGTCCCTGTCTTTTTCGCGCCGCAAGTCTTCGATCCACGCGAACTGCTCGGGGACGCCGCGCTCGTAACGACGAAAGGCTTCGGCGAGCACGGCTGGCAGGTCGTCGAGCGTGATCTCCGGCGAGATCGTCAAAGCGTCGCGGCCCGTAATATGGTTGCCGAACAATGGCTCGGTCGACGTTCCGGCGATCGCGTAGACCAGATCAGTTTCGGTATTGATGAGCAAATCAAAAATGTCGGCGTCCCTTGGGCTTTGGCTTCTCGTGTTCAAAGGGTTTGATTCGTAGCTCGCCTTGTCCAAGCTCCGCAGCCTTTCCGGATCGGAAGCGCTGAGCGCCACGCGCAGGCCAAAGTCCCGGACGACGAGGTCAAGGTCGACCATGTGAAAACCCGTTCCGAAAGTCAGGGCGAAGGCCGTCTCGTCATTGCGGAAGATCAAAACGGCGCCTTCCGACCTTCGGCCCTCGAACAGGTCGTCGGCCACGTCCTGCCCATCAATCAAAAACTTGGACCAGGCGGGTTTGGTGAGAGGAGGCGCCTTCTTGACGTATAGGCGCGCGCTTCCGGATGCGATTTTCAGATCGACCGGGCGTTTTGCCGCGCTGGTGTCAATGATCTGCTCGTCACGAAGCGCTGAATCCTTGGCCAAGTAGATAGTCAGATGCTCGCTTTTGGCTTGATGCTCTTTCATCACCACCCCCGCCGCAGTCACGATTTTTGGCTTTCCACAAAATTGGAAATTTCATCATGGTGCGTTTGCGAATTTCGCGCCTTGCGTGTTATGCGCCAATGTCAACGTGGAGTCGAACAGCTTTTTGTGATCCTTTCGGGCGCGCAATTTTAGGAGAATGGCCATGGCGAGAGAAGCGCTCGTCCATTCGTCCCCTGCCACCGCATCGGGCCAAGCTCGGTCTTTCACCAAAAAACGCTGGCGATCCGTTGGGGGCTATCGCTCCCTGAACAGCATTCGCCTCAAATCAGAAACTGATGTGAAAAGGTAGTCAGGTTTTGATGCTGAAAGCACCGATGTATCGCTCAGACCCCAGCCAGCTCCGATCGCCGTGACGCCGGCAGCTCGCGACGCCGCCGTGTCTTCCGCGCTGTCTCCCACATGAACGGTCGACGATGGGGCGCTTTGCCCTTTGGTCATTGCGAGCAAGAGACCTTCTGGATCGGGTTTTCGCCGCTGCACCTGATGGTAGCCAATCACGATGTCAATGGGCCAATTGTGATGCCGCGCGAACGCCTTAGGAACCATGTCAGGGCTCTTGGTCACAATTGCGATCACCTGTTTTCGGGCATGCAGTTCCGACAGAAGCTCGTTTATGCCGTCATAGACTTCCAAATCGGAGACTCGAGCCATCACGCCGCTCCAATTGCGATTCGCTCGAAGCGCCTCGACGGGCTGCGTGTTCACCATCGTCAAATCGAAGTCGAAGATGACCATTCAAAAGTCCCATGCTTGTTGTCCAGGAGCCGTTTCCGGTTTGGTCTCCACGGACGGAGGGGTTGTCTCAACCGGTTCGGTTTTTCCCACAAGAGTTGGTTTAGCCGCTGCGCTGATTTCCGCAAAAAAATTGGAAAGCGCTGGCCCGTCTGGCACGGCGAACGCCCACTGATCCTCGATCAGCTTCTGGTTCCCGCGTGTTTTTTCCGCATGCAACCACTCGCTGGGGTGCGCGATGCAGGCGATGCGTCGTTTTTGCGCTTTCGCAAACCGGACCGTGTGCATGGTGCCGCCTTGCACGTCGGTTTCGATCACGAGAACGCCATCAGCCAACCCGCTCTGGATTCGATCGCGTTCCGCGAATGCGCTTCGTGCGGGCGTGACGCCCAGCGGATACTCGCTGACCAGGCAACCTTTGTGTTCCATCAATCGGCTGGCTAGACCTCGATTCGCAGCCGGATACACTCGGTCGAGTCCGTGAGCCATCACGGCCACGCCAACACCTTCTTCGCTGAGGCAACCCTCGTGTCCCAAGGTGTCGCATCCATGCGCCAATCCGCTAACAACGGCAAATCCGGCGGAGGCCGCCGCCGCCCCGGTTCTCTTTGCCACTTTCTCGCCGTATTGCGTTGGCTCTCTGGTGCCCACGATCGCGATGGCGTTGGGCGCGCTCAGGCCGGCCATGTCGCCTTTCACAAAAAGGACAGGGGGAGGATCTGGAATTGTGCGGAGACGTTCGGGATAGCCTCCGTCATATATGGAGAACGCCCCGATGCCGGCCAGCACGCTTTTTTCCATCAACTCCTGGCTTCGCCCCCAAGCGTCGGCGAACCCGCTGGGCACGCCTTCCATGTCCAACAGCCGAGCGAGAATGTCCTCTGGCTCGCTAGCGCACTCGGCCGCAACGGAGGCGCTCAATATCGTCAGCGCTCGCTTGCGGCCAATCTTCGGCAGGCTCATGAGCGCCGTCAGCGCCACTGCTGTTGCGGATACTGGGTTCATGCTTTCCTTTTTCCCTTCAATTCGCGGTAGCGCAATTCTCCGTATTTCCACGCCCGGTCCTGCTCGGGCGGAACATGGTCATTGGTGAGCGTCCCCCAATAGGCGCGCCGCTCGGTTTTTCCCAACGCAACTCCATAGACGTTGACAACGCCGGGGCCCGCCGCCCGCACAGCTTGGGCGATTCGGGAGAGTGTGCCACCACGAGTGATCAGATCGTCGAAAATGAACACATTTTTGCGGCCGACCGGCGCGGACACGTATGCGGCTTTATCAAGCTCCGCGCTACGAGCTTCTGCCCTGTAGATGCCATGGATCGGGTTGTGCGCCTGCTTCCTGAGAACCCCCGGAGCGTATAGCGCGCCAGCCGAATCAGCTGTCCATTTTGCAAGCCTCGACACGAAGCTCTTTTCCGTGCAATAGGTCTCGCCCGACGACAGGGCTGGTATGAAGATGGAATCTGCTGGGGCAGCTCCGATAGCGTTCATGAGTGTCGGAACGGCCTCGAAAAACAGTTGCCCGCCACCTAGACGCGCTTCCTTGTCCTTATTTTTGAAACGATTGAAGCGCGCGGTCCAAGAGTCGCCGCTGTCATCCGTGATTCGGTATGCGATCGTGAACGCTCGGGTTAGTCCGGCGAACTCGTCCAAGTAGTTATGCGCCATCCATCCGGCGATAGGGGTCCAATTCGGCATCTCGCACCATGTGGGTTGCGCAAAGGCACATCGGAGCGCCTTCACGACGGATGCGGAGCCCCCGACAGACACCCTTGCGTGTTCTTTGATTTTTTTAAGCATGAGCCGTCTGATTATATCGCCTCGAAAGCCGGAGGGACGTCGCTTGGCTTCGCAATTCGCTCCTTGTTTACCCTGCCCAGCGCTTGGGGCTGCGTCAAGTCTTTGGCCGCTGCATGCGCATGGCTATCTTTTCGTTTATTTGAATCTTCTTTTCGCTTTGCTTGCTACTTAGAACGCGTTTTCGCATGATTCTCAAATAAAAATCGCGCTCCCACTCATTGATCCATCTCTTTTCAAAAGCGTGGGAGATAGCTTCTCCATTGAGCGACTTGCTGGTGTCTTTGCGGACCCGTTTGACCGCCTGGAAAATCTTGTCAGAGGGCAGCCCGATAAAACGTTTGACGCAGCAGTTGCCCACATCAGCCGTTTGTCCTGTGACGCGATTTTTCAGGGTGCATATTTCGATGATGGGGAAGTGGCCGCAGAGACGTGTGTCCGGCTCTTCGGCCTCGTAGACTTCGGCCAACGACCATTCAGTTTTCGCGAGGTCCCAGGTCTTCGCCTTCGATCTCGCGATGATTTCCGCAGCGAGCTTAAATTCGGACATTCTATTTTCCGAGGGAGCCGGCCGCAGGGTTGGCCGATTTAACAACGCTGACGTCGCGCGCAGTATTTTCCGAGCCGGCTCACCCAGCTCGGATTGAGAATCCTATCCTCGACCGCGCGGAAACTCCGGCCCGTCGGTGTTCAAAGACAAAGCGGCGTCTCAATGTCAAAGCGATCAAGGGTCGCTTTGAGCTCCACCAGCGGCTTCGTGTGTTGGTAGTTTGCGAAATGGGGTGAACTAAAATCGACTTTTGCTTGGTCATAGTGTCCCACGAGCGCCATCAACATTGCGGGGTGGACATTGAGCTCGGTCATCCTGCTTATGAACGTATGCCGGAACGAGTGGAAGACCTTGCGGTCATCGGTTATTTTTCGTTCATCCAGATAGTCGGCGAACCTGCGAGTGACGTTTTTCCCGTATCCGTTCGCCCCTGGTTTGAGCTCGGGAAAGAGCTGGGTCGCGCCGCGCTCGCGCAAGTCTTCGACGTAGGCTAGAAAGCCAGATTCGACGACGACCCGGTGAAGGGGAATCCGGCGCTGAGAGTTCGCGTTCTTCGCCTTCTGGATATCGAAGAACCAAACGTCGCCCTCGCGCTGGATTTGGTTCAGCCGAAGGCTCGCAAGCTCTTCGAGCCGCGCGCCGGAGTAGAGCGCGAGGAAGGGGAGCCAGCGGTAAGCCGGCTTGTCCATGCGCGCGGGATAGGCCGTCGGGTCGAAGACCGTCGCGATGTCGTCCGCGCTGAACGGTTTGTAGGAGCGCTTTTGCTGTTCGAGCTTCGACTTGGACGAGACTTTGACGTTTTCGAACGGGTTCGCCTCAGCCCGCAGGCCGTTCGCCAGGGCGTAGGCGAACAGGTCGCGCAGAAACGACAGCTTTGCGTTGATCCGGCTCGCGCTGCCGCCTTCGTCGATCAAAGCGTTCTTGTAGGCAACGGCGTCGTCGATCAAGTAGCCGTCGATCGGCCGCGAGCCGATTCGCTTCTCGAAGTCCGCGAACGCCCGCTCCTTGGCCGCGATCGTGCGCGCGGTGTTGTCGAGAGCCTTTTCCTTCCTGTAGAGCTTCGCCACGTCGGCGAACGGCTTGGGCTTGCGCTTCGTTTTCTGCGCGGCTTTCTGCGCGGCGATCGCCGCCGCGACGGACGGCGAGAAGGCGGGCAAGTCGAACGAGGGCGGGGCGGGGATGGCGGCGGCGAAGCGGTCGCCGAACAGTTCTTTGGCGCGGCGGACATCGTCGTCCGTGTTGATGTCGCGAACCTGGGTGCCGTCGGGAAAGATCACGTCGAGCCGCTTGAGCGATTCGGCGTCGAGGTTGAAATCGGCGGCTTTCGGCTTGTCGTCCGGCGTCTTCATGGCGAGTTCGAGATTGAACGCGAGCGCCAACAGTCTAGCTTGCCGGAAGTCTTTCGTGCGCAGCGAGCGCTTGACCTCCTGGCCGCCGCGAGCGAGCCGGAGGTAGAACACGCCGTGGCGCGATTGGAACAGGTGGGGCAGCTTGTGCATCGGGCGGATGGCTCACCAAGTGGCTCACCGCGCGCACAATGACAAAGGCCCACTGCTCTAGGAGCAGCGGGCCTCGCGTCGATTTTGGTGGCGAATCAGGGATTCGAACCCCGGACCTGCGGATTATGATTCCGTCGCTCTAACCGACTGAGCTAATTCGCCGAAGAAGAGCGATTATGGTGATAACGGGCCGTGCTGTCAACCCCCTCGTGCGAAACCGCCCCCCAGCGGCCCCGCACCAGCCGATCCCATCAGTCCCCTCGCGCCCCGCCTCAGTCCTGCGCGTAGATATTGGAGTCCTTGGTCTCCTTCACGAACAACATCCCGATCACGAAGGTGCCCAGCGCGATCACGACCGGATACCACAGCCCCGAGTAAATGTTGCCCTGGGCCGCCACGATGGCGAAGGCCGTCGCCGGCAGGAAGCCGCCGAACCAGCCGTTGCCGATGTGATACGGCAGCGACATCGAGGTATAGCGTATCCGCGTCGGGAACATCTCCACGAGCATCGCCGCAATCGGCCCGTACACCATCGTCACGTAAATCACGAGCAGGGCCAAGATCGCCACCGTCATCGGCCAATTCAGCTGCGATGGGTCGGCCTTCGCCGGATAGCCCGCGCTCTTGAGCGTGCCGGCCAGCGTCTTGTCGAACGCCTTCGCTTTGTCCTTGGCATCGGCGGCCTTGCCGTCGTAAGTATCGATGACGGTGTCACCTACCTTGATTTGCGCCTGAGTTCCAGCGGGCGCCGCGACGTTCGAGTAGTTCAAGCCCGATTTGGCCAGCGCGCTCTTGGCGATGTCGCACGAGCTCGTGAACTTCGCCGTGCCGACAGGGTTGAACTGGAACGAACACTCGTCGGGATTGGCCACCACGACGATCGGCGCTTTCTGTTCAGCCGCTTCGAGCGCCGGGTTCGCATAGTGCGTCAGCGCCTTGAACAGCGGGAAGTACGTCAACGCGGCGATCAGACAGCCCACCATGATCACGGGCTTGCGGCCGATGCGATCGGACAGCGAGCCGAAAAACACGAAGAACGGCGTGCCGATCAGCAGGGCGAGGGCAATCAAGATGTTCGCGCTAGCGCCATCCACCTTCAGCGTTTGCGTCAGGAAGAACAGCGCGTAAAACTGGCCCGTGTACCACACGACCGCCTGGCCGGCCGTCAAGCCGATCAGCGCCAGAATCACGATCTTGAGGTTGCTCCATTGGCCGAACGATTCCGTCAGCGGCGCCTTCGACGTCTTGCCTTCAGCCTTGATCCGCTCAAAGGCCGGCGATTCGGACAGTTGCAGGCGAATCCAGACGGAGACGCCCAGCAGAATCAACGAAGCAATGAACGGGATGCGCCAGCCCCAAGCGCCGAACGCCTCTTCGCCCATCGTCGTGCGCACGCCCAGGATCACGAGCAGCGAGAGGAACAGGCCGAGGGTCGCCGTCGTTTGAATCCACGAGGTGTAGTAACCGCGCCGATTGGCGGGCGCATGCTCGGCAACGTAAGTCGCCGCGCCGCCGTACTCGCCGCCGAGCGCCAGGCCCTGTAAAAGCCGCATCGCGATAAAGATGACCGGAGAAGCAAAGCCGATCGACGCATAACCGGGCAAGAAGCCGACCACGAACGTCGACAAGCCCATGATCACGATGGTGATCAAGAACGTGTGCTTGCGCCCGACCATATCGCCGAGCCGTCCGAACACGAGCGCGCCGAACGGACGCACCGCGAAGCCGGCCGCAAAGCCGAGCAGCGTGAAGATGAAGGCCGCCGTCGGGTTGATGCCGGAAAAGAAGCTCTTGCTGATATAAGCCGCGAGCGAACCCGCTAGATAGAAGTCGTACCACTCGAAAACGGTGCCGAGCGATGACGCGAAGATCACCCGCTTCTCGTCGCTCGTCATCGGCGCGTGCGAAATGTGCCCGCCAACGGTTGCCATGAGTCGTCTCCAAACAATTTTGATAATAGGTTCGCAGGTGGCCGGACTCGGCGCACACCCGACGTCGATTATTGGGAGACAAACTTACGGCGTACTGACGCGCGAGAAGACTTCGCGATCTATTCGTTAGGAAGCGCTTGTTTGCGTACGTGCTCTATCTGTGCGGCAATGTCGGCGAAAATACGTCAAATATGCTCGATGTTCCCGTTTTGTCGTTTGTTGTGACGATTGACGGGCGCGCAGGTTAGGGTAACTCCGGGGTGCCATGCGAGAGCGGCAAACTGACGCGCACGAGCGTTCCCGCCAATCGCGGCGAGGCCTGATAGACGTGATCGTCCAGTGTCAGCGTGCCGCCATGCAACGTGGCGATTTCTCGGACGATCGCCAGGCCCAGGCCGCTGCCGTCGCCTTCACGTCCGAGAATGCGGTAAAAGCGCTCAACGACCTTCGGCCGCTCGCTGGCGGCGATGCCGGGCCCCGTGTCCTCGATCTCTAAATTGACGAGCCCCGAGTCGCGCTGCACAGCGACGCGAACGGTGATCCGGCCGCCGGCGGGCGTATAGCGGATGGCGTTATCGATGACGTTCGACAGCATTTCCCGCAGCATGACGGGATTGCCTTCCACGAAGACGGGCTCGTCGGGCCCTTCGTAGCCGAGATCCATCTGCTTGGCGAGCGCGGCTCGCACCCAGTCGCGCACGGCAAGGCGGGCCAGGTGCGCGACTTCCACCTGCGTGAACACTTGGCCCGACATGCGGTTCTCGGCCCGCGCGAGGGCGAGCAATTGCGTGACGAGACGCGCGGCTTGATCGGCGCCGGTCGCGATTTGCTCGAGCGAGCGGCGCACCTCGGGCGAGGCGTCGTCGCGCAGCGCCAGTTCGGCCTGCATGTGTAGGCCCGCCAGCGGCGTTTTCATTTGATGCGCGGCATCGGCGATGAAGCGCTTTTGCAATTCGATGTTTTGCGCAAGCCGCGTCAGCAATTCGTTGAACGAGGTGACGAGCGGCTCGATCTCGGGCGGCGCGCTCGAGGCTTCGAGCGGCGAAAGATCGTCGGGACGGCGTGCGCGCAAGTTCTCCTGCAGCGTCGTCAGCGGCGCCAAGCCGCGCGAGAGGCCGAACCAAACGAGGACGATCGCCAACGGCAAAATCACGAACTGCGGGAGGATCACGCCTTTGATGATGTCGTTGGCTAAGGCGCTGCGTTTGTCGAACGTCTCGGCCACCTGAATCAGCACCGATTGCGCATCGTCGCTACCGCCATTGGCGTTGCCATTGCCATCCCCGGCGCCATGGCCGGGCAGTTCGACCGTTGTATAGGCGATGCGGATATCGTTGCCGTGCAGCGTCGAATCGCGGAATTCGACGAGGCCGGGCTGAGGGCGGTCGTCTTCGGGCGGCAGCGGCATATCGCCGACGCCGGCAACAAGCTCTCCGCGCGTGCCGATCACTTGATAGAAGACTTTGTCGACGTTGTCGCCGCTCAGGAAATCGCGCGCGGCGTCGGGCAGCGTCAGCGTCGCTACGCCGTTGACAGGATGAATCTGCCGAGCCAAGACATAGGCGTCGGTTTCCAATCCCCGATCGAACGGTCCGTTCGCGATCGTTTTGGCGACGAGATAGGTGACGGCGATGCTCATCGGCCACAGCAGCAACAGCGGCGCGAGCATCCAATCGAGGATTTCGCCGAAAAGGGAGCGCGGGCGGTGCGTCGTCGCCGCATCGGTTTCGTCGGGCGGCGCGAACGGGTTCGCATAGACGGCGTCGCGCTCGGCGTCGAACGCGGGTTGCCGCTGCGGGGTGGGCGGAGCGGGCTGGGGCGGCTGCGCGGGCTCGCCGGGCGAGGCGGACGAAGCAGGCGGCGCGAGGTCGGAGGCGCGCTCGCGCTCGGCGCCGTCGTTCGCGGAAGCGGGCGAAGCCACGATATCCCTACTTCCGCCGGGCATTCATGGTGGTGTCGGCGGATGTCGGAGCAGGGGCGGGACTGCGAGCGGCATCGGCTGCGGGCGCAACGGCCATGTGCGCGGGGAGCGTGGGGGCCGCCACGGCTGCAGGCGCGCCGGCGGCGGTCGCCGCGGGCTTCTCCAAACAGTAGCCCAGGCCGCGCACGGTGATGATGCGCACGCCGCTCGGCTCGATCTTCTTGCGCAGACGGTGGACGTAGACTTCGATCGCGTTGTTGCTGACTTCCTCGCCCCATTCGCAGAGGTGATCGACGAGCTGTTCTTTCGAGACGAGCCGCCCGATTCGCTGCAGCAGCACTTCCAATACGCCGAGTTCGCGCGCCGACAGTTCGAGCACTTGATCGCCGACCGACGCCGTGCGTCCGACTTGATCGTAGCTCAGCGACCCGTGCCGCACGACGGTCGGGCCGCCGCCGCTGCCGCGCCGCGTGAGCGCGCGCACCCTGGCCTCGAGTTCGTTCAGATGAAACGGCTTGGACATGTAATCGTCGGCGCCGAGATCGAGCCCTTTCACACGCTCGTCGACGCCGTCGGCGGCCGTCAGAATCAGCACGGGCAAGGTCGAATTGCGCGCGCGCAGGCGGCGCAGCACTTCCAGGCCCGACATGCGCGGCAAACCCAGATCGAGGATCAATAGGTCGAACGACTGCATTGTCAGCGCGCTGTCGGCCTCGCTGCCGCCTTTGACGTGATCGACGGCATAGCCCGATTGGCGGAGTGATCGGACCAGACCGTCCGCGAGTATGCTGTCGTCTTCGGCAATGAGTATTCGCATGATGTGCCGCGCGGCCGGCGTTTGGTGCTGCGCCGGCCTGCTCGGCTGTCTCCGATGGTCTTATAGGGATCTGACGTGGGGCGGTTTCGCCAAGCGCCGTATCGATGCTTCGTTGCCGCGACGCAAATCCGCCCATGGCGGGCTTGCAAAGAACCCTGTTTTTTTATACAGTGTCTGCGTTCGTGCGCTAGCCGGAAGATGTGCTGACTGCGTGTGCTTATTGGATATGCGTCAATGCGCCACGCGCGCGCCACCTCGCTGTGGCGTCAGCACTTCTTCGCCCGGCCCGCCCGCCTCAGACGCCCGCTCATCATAGCAAAGGACGATTCATGGAAGAAAGCAAGAAAGGCTCGGCTGGACTGACGGCTGAAAAGAGCAAGGCGCTCGCCGCCGCGCTCGCGCAGATCGAAAAGCAGTTCGGCAAAGGGTCGGTGATGCGGCTCGGGGATGGCGAAGTGGCCGAGGATATCCAAGTGGTGTCCACGGGTTCGCTCGGCCTTGATATCGCATTGGGCGTTGGCGGTCTGCCGCGCGGGCGCGTCGTCGAAATCTACGGGCCGGAATCGTCAGGCAAAACCACGTTGACGCTGCAAGTCATCGCCGAAATGCAAAAGCTCGGCGGCACGGCGGCGTTCATCGACGCCGAGCACGCGCTCGACATCCAATACGCCTCGAAGCTCGGCGTCAATGTCAACGAGTTACTCGTCTCGCAGCCCGACACGGGCGAGCAGGCGCTCGAAATCGCCGATGCGCTCGTGCGTTCGGGTTCGATCGATATGATCGTGATCGATTCGGTCGCGGCGCTCGTGCCGAAGGCCGAAATCGAAGGCGAAATGGGCGATTCGTTGCCGGGCTTGCAGGCGCGGCTGATGTCGCAGGCGCTGCGTAAGCTGACGGGCACGATCAAGCGCACGAACTGCCTCGTGATCTTCATCAACCAAATCCGGATGAAGATCGGCGTGATGTTCGGCAATCCGGAAACCACGACGGGCGGCAATGCGCTGAAGTTCTACGCTTCGGTGCGGCTCGACATCCGCCGAATCGGTTCGATCAAGAAGAACGACGAAGTCATCGGCAACGAAACGCGCGTGAAGGTCGTCAAGAACAAAGTCTCGCCGCCGTTCCGCGAAGCGATCTTCGATATCCTTTACGGCGAAGGCATTTCGCGCCAAGGCGAAATCATCGATCTCGGCGTCCAAGCGAAGATCGTCGACAAGGCGGGCGCTTGGTACAGCTACAGCGGCGAACGCATCGGCCAAGGCAAGGACAACGCGCGCGAGTTCCTGCGTGAGAACCCCGACATCGCGCGCGAAATCGAAAACCGCATCCGTGAATCGCTCGGCGTGAGTGCGATGCCGGTGGGCGGTGGCGACGTCGCAGTGGCCGACGAAGAAGAGTAAGCCACGCGTGATACGCAAGGGGCGGTTCGCGGCGGGCGGTCAGGGCAAGGCTATGCGTGAAGGTCAGCGTGAAGGTCAGCGCGAACCGCGCCGCTTCGGCGCCCAGGATGGGCATCGAGGCGGTTCGCGGGCTGTTGAGCGGGGCGAAGCGGGCGCCGTCGATTCGGAAGCAGTCGCTCCCGGCTCGCTCGTTCGCGGCGCCGATCGGCCCAATTCGCTCGATCCGCTCGATCCCTCCTCGAATCACCCCGCGCCCGATTCATCGGAATCATCGTCCGCGTCCGCGTCGCAGCGGGCAGGTCGTTCACATCGGCCTACTCGCTCGCTCAAAATGCGAGCGATCGATTACCTCTCTCGGCGCGAATACAGTCGCACCGAGCTCACCCGCAAGCTCGCGCCGTTCGTCGAGGAAGGCGACGTGCTCGGTCCGCTGCTCGATGCGCTCGAGCGTGAAGGCTGGCTATCCGAGGCGCGTTTTGCCGAAAGCGTGATGAATCGCCGCGCAGCGCGTATGGGGGTGAGCCGCATCGTCAACGAACTGCGCCAGCATAAGCTCGACGACACGCTCATCGAATCGGTCGGCTCGCAGCTGCGCGATACCGAGCGCGCACGCGCCCAAGCGGTATGGCGCAAGAAATTCGGTCAGTTGCCGCAGTCGCCTGCCGAACGCGTCAAGCAAGCTCGCTTTCTCGCCATGCGCGGTTTCTCGGGCGCCACGATTTCGCAAATCCTCAAAGGCGACGACGATTGGGGCGATGAATGATGGGCCCGGGGTTCCGGTCCCGGCCCCCGTCCGGTCCTCGATGATCTTCGCTTAGGGCGTTCGATCACACTCGCGGTTTGTTCCGGTAGCACCCGGTTTCGAGCAGGCGAGCGCCAACGAGCGGCCCGAGGCGCGACTCACCGCACGCTGCCGCGTCGCCCGGCTACTACGAAATGGGCGGCCGGCGTCTCAAATACTCAGTATGGTAAAATCCTCGGGTTTTCCTCTGCAGCCGTTCCCCTCGCATGCCGCTTTCTCCGCCCGTTTCCCGCCAGTTGCGCCATCGCCGCGCAATCCGAGCGGAAGCCTTCGAGCGGGACGACGGCCTGTGGGATATCGAGGCGTGTCTGACCGATCACAAGCCGCGCGACGTCGCATTGGCGCCCGGTGTCCGGCCCAATGGCCTACCGATCCATGAACTCTGGCGCCGCATCACCATCGATCGCAAGCTCACCATCGTCGACGCGCAAGCCTCGTCGGAATGGGTGCCTTATCCCGGTCACTGCGAAGCCGCCAATCCTGCCTACCGCGCTCTCATCGGTCTTAACCTCCTCCAAGATTTTCGACGTCACGCACGGCGCTTGCTCGCCGGAACGTCAGGCTGCACGCATCTCACCGAACTCTGCTCGATCTTGCCGACCGCCGCGATCCAAGCATTCGCCGGCGATGTCTGGAACACGCGCGACAGCGCGACGGACACCCACGAGTCGCAGCAAGCCGAGGAGCCCGCGCCCAGCGAGCCTCCGTTCCAGCTCGACCGCTGCCATGCGCTGCGGTTCGACGGCGAGGCGGTGCGGCGCTTTTACCCGCGCTGGTACGGTCACGTACCGCGCGGCCTCACGACGAGCGACGCAACGGCCCAGGAGGCATCGATGCGCATGACCCGGACGGGTTTGCCCGATACGGTCGGCTCGAAGGAACTCAGCGATCACGATCACGAAGTTCAATCCAACTCTCAGACTGAAGGGAATCACGCATGAAGATTCACGAGTACCAGGGTAAGGAAATCCTGCGGAAATTCGGTGTCGCGGTACCGCGCGGCAAGCCGGTGTTTTCGGTGGATGATGCGGTCAAGGCCGCGGAAGAGCTCGGCGGCCCGGTCTGGGTCGTCAAGGCGCAGATCCACGCCGGTGGTCGCGGCAAGGGCGGCGGCGTGAAGGTGGCCAAGTCGCTCGAGCAAGTTCGCGAATACGCGAACCAGATCCTCGGCATGCAGCTCGTCACGCACCAAACCGGCCCCGAAGGCCAGAAGGTGAACCGCCTCCTGATCGAGGAAGGCGCGGACATCAAGAAGGAACTGTACGTCGGCTTGGTGATCGATCGCGTATCGCAGAAGGTCGTCGTGATGGCGTCCAGCGAAGGCGGCATGGACATCGAGGAAGTGGCCGCCAAGACGCCGGAAGCGATCCACAAGGTCGCCGTCGATCCGTCGAAGGGTTTGCTCGATTCGGAAGCCGATGATCTGGCCAAGAAGATCGGCGTGCCCGACGCCTCGATCCCGCAAGCCCGCGCGATTCTCCAAGGCTTGTACAAAGCCACGTGGGAAACCGACGCATCGCTCGCCGAAATCAACCCGCTGATCCTCACGGGCGACGGCAAGGTCATCGCGCTCGACGCCAAGTTCAACTTCGATTCGAACGCGCTGTTCCGTCACCCGGAAATCGTCGCGTACCGCGATCTGGACGAAGAAGATCCGGCTGAGGTCGAAGCGTCGAAGTTCGATCTCGCCTACATCTCGCTCGACGGCAATATCGGCTGTCTCGTGAACGGCGCCGGCTTGGCGATGGCCACGATGGATACGATCAAGCTGTTCGGCGGCGAGCCGGCGAACTTCCTCGACGTCGGCGGCGGCGCCACGACCGAGAAAGTCACCGAAGCGTTCAAGCTGATGCTCAAGAATCCGGGCCTGAAGGCGATTCTCGTGAACATCTTCGGCGGCATCATGCGCTGCGACGTGATCGCCGAAGGCGTGATCGCCGGTTCGAAGGCCGTGAACTTGAATGTTCCGCTCGTCGTCCGCATGAAGGGTACGAACGAAGATCTGGGCAAGAAGATGCTCGCCGAATCCGGCCTGCCGATCATCTCGGCGGACAGCATGGAAGAAGCCGCCCAGAAGGTCGTCGCGGCCGCCGCGGGCAAGTAACAGCGCTTCGCTTCAAGATACGCGGCGCGAGCGCGCCCGGAGCCTGCCCGATGGGGCAGGCGGGGCGCAGCGCGACGCCGAACGAACAGAGGTCATACATGTCGATTCTGATCAACAAAGACACGAAGGTCATCACGCAGGGCATCACCGGTAAGACCGGCCAGTTCCATACGCGCGCATGCCGCGAATATGCGAACGGTCGCGAAGCATTCGTCGCGGGTGTGAACCCGAAGAAGGCCGGCGAAGATTTCGAAGGCATTCCCATCTACGCGAGCGTCAAGGAAGCCAAGGCCGAAACCGGCGCAACCGTCTCCGTCATCTATGTGCCGCCCGCAGGCGCGGCTGCGGCGATCTGGGAAGCGGTCGAAGCCGATCTCGATCTGGCCATCTGCATTACCGAAGGCATTCCGGTTCGCGACATGATCGAAGTGCGCGATCGCATGCGTCGCGAAAATCGCAAGACGCTGCTGCTCGGGCCGAACTGCCCGGGCACGATCACGCCCGACGAACTGAAAATCGGCATCATGCCGGGTCACATCCACCGCAAGGGCCGCATCGGCGTCGTCTCGCGGTCGGGCACGCTCACGTACGAAGCGGTGGGACAACTGACGGCGCTTGGCCTCGGCCAATCGTCGGCGGTCGGTATCGGCGGCGATCCGATCAACGGTCTGAAGCACATCGACGTCATGAAGATGTTCAACGACGATCCGGATACGGACGCCGTGATCATGATCGGTGAGATCGGTGGCCCGGACGAAGCGAACGCCGCTTATTGGATCAAAGACAACATGAAGAAGCCCGTCGTCGGCTTTATCGCCGGTGTGACGGCGCCTCCGGGCAAGCGCATGGGCCACGCCGGCGCGCTGATCTCGGGCGGTGCCGATACGGCCGACGCGAAGCTCGAAATCATGGACGGCTGCGGCATCAAGGTCACGCGCAACCCGTCCGAAATGGGCCGCTTGCTGAAGTCGATTCTGTAAGCAGCCGGTGCCAGGTAGGCGTTTTTGGTATCCTTGCGAAATTCTTTCGTAAGGCTGCCGACAGGTAAAAGAAGCGAGGGAGAGTAGGCGGCTCCCTCGCTTTTTTATCGGCGCAGCTTCCGTATTTGTGCTCTGGAACGGCGATTGCCCTCATGCTCGACGCTATGTTCGATTTCTTCACGACGCTCCACTGGGGCGCTGTTTTTCAGATTGTCGTCATCGATATCTTGCTCGGCGGCGATAACGCTGTCGTGATCGCGCTCGCGTGCCGCAAGCTGCCGGCCGCGCAGCGCATGCAAGGCGTGCTCTGGGGCACGGTTGGCGCGATCGTTCTGCGGGTCGTGCTGATCGCGTTCGCCGTTGCGCTGCTCGATGTGCCGTTCCTGAAATTCGGCGGCGGCTTGCTGCTGTTGTGGATCGGCGTGCGCTTGATGGCGCCGAGCCACGACGCGCACGAGAATATCAAGCCGGCCGATAAGCTGGTCGCGGCGATCAAAACCATCATCATCGCCGATGCCGTGATGAGCTTGGATAACGTGATCGCCATCGCGGGCGCGGCCGAATCGGCCGATCCCGATCATCGCATCGCACTGGTCGTTTTCGGCCTCATCGTCAGCATTCCGCTGATCGTCTGGGGCAGCACGCTCGTGTTGCGGATGCTGGACCGCTTCCCCGTCATCGTCACGTTCGGCGCGGGCTTGCTCGGCTGGATTGCGGGCGGGCTCATCATCAACGATCCGGCGGGGGATCGCTGGCCGTTGCTCGATACCCCGGTGGCCGAATATGGGGCGAATATCGTCGGTGCCTTGCTGGTGGTGGGCGTGGGCTATTGGCTCAAGCGCCGCGCATTGCGCCGAGAGGCGGCGGGGGCTTCCGGGCAGCATCGCACGCACTCCGAGCACTGAGAGCACGGGGAGGTCAGGCGCTCCGAGCGCGCCATAGGGCATCGATAGGCCGGCTCGCCTTCAGGGCCTCGCATCCACCGGCGCGCGGATACATCGATTTTCTGCGACGCCTGTTATCCGCTTCACCTAGCCATTCGGCCGACTGCCGCGCCGATGCATGCATCGATACGCTGCGAATACGTTGCTCGCCCCTTTCGCCGGCGGGCCGTTGTTCGAGGAGCGTGCCCGTCGATGTTTGCCGTTGTCATCCACCTAACCCATCAGCTCAGCGCGCGGCTTGCGGCGCGGGTGCTTTCGTCTCGTCCGTCGTACGAAATACGCCCGGGCGCGCAGCGTCCGATCGGCCGCCGCGGCTTTACGCTGATCGAACTCATGATCGTGCTGGCGATCGTCGGCATCGTCGCGGCCTATGCGGTCCCGGCCTATCAGGATTACTTGGCGCGCAGCCGAGTAGGCGAGGGCCTCTCGCTGGCGGCGGGCGCGCGGCTTGCAGTGGCCGAAAATGCTGCCGCCGGCGACGACTTCGGCAGCGGCTATATTGCGCCGCCGGGCACGCGCAACGTCGAGTCGATCGCTGTCGACGACGCCACCGGAGAAATTGCGATTCGCTTCACGTCGCGCGTCGCGCCGGCCGGCAGCGACACGCTGGTGCTGGTGCCGTCCTTGCCCGATGCGGCCGATCCGCCGACGGCGCGAGTGGCGCTCGAATCCGGCGCCGCGCAGGGCGGCGCGCTGACGTGGGAATGCTTCGCGTCGGGCAAACAAGGTTCGTCGTTGCCCGCGCCGGGCTCGGGGCCCAGTCCGATCACGCCGCCGACGTTGCCGGCCAAGCTTGCGCCACCCGAATGTCGCGTGTAAAAGCGCGCGGCGAGTAAATGGGTGCGCACACCGAAAGAAAACTTTTGTATAGTGCGCCGGTTGCCGACGGTCCCTACCCTCATGACCACTCCTTTTGCTCGCTATCTATCGTTCGCGTCGCTGGCTTTTGCGTTGTTCTTGCCGTATGCGGTCACCAATCACACTTACCCGATTCCGACCTTCTACGCCGAATACACCGCGCTATCGCTCTACCTGCTAGTCGGGGCCGCCGTCTTGCTGATGGCGCTGTCGGCCAGGCCGCGCGTGGCTTACGCCATGCCGGCCGTGGCGCTCGTGCCGTTGGCCTTCGGCGCGCTGCTGGCGCTGCAAACCCTCGTGCTGCCGCTGGCGCAGCCGTCGATGGCGTGGCTCGGCGCGCTCTTTCTGTTGGCGGCCGTGATGGCCACGCAGGCCGGCTTCGGTTTTGCGCGAGCCGGCGTGGCGCAGGAAGCGCTGCGCTGGGCGGCGAGCGCCTTGATCGTCGGTGGCATGTTCGCCGTGTTTTGCCAGATCGTGCAGCTGTTCCATGCCGAAGCCCGGTTCGCGCCGTTCGTCGTCGCCTACAACGTGACGGCCGAGCGCCGGCCGTTCGGCAACATGGCGCAAGCGAACCATCTGGCGACGGTCATTGCGTTCGGGCTCGCAGCGGCGCTCTACCTCGTTCAAACGCGGCGTTTGAACGTGCTGGTGTGGGCGGGGGTGTCGTCGATCTGTATCCTCGGGCAAGCGCTGACAGTCTCGCGCGGGCCTTGGCTGCAGACGGCCGTCATCGTCGTCGCCGGGTTTTGGATGGCGCTGGTCGCGCCGCAGCGCGAAGGCACGAACCGTCGCAGTTTGCGCCCGTGGATCATCCCCATTGCGCTCGTCGTGCTCTTCTTCGCGGTGAACCTGGCCGTGCGATGGGCCAACGCGCGTTACGGCTTGGGGTTGGACGTGTCGGCTGCGCACCGCTTCCAGGACAAGGGCCAATTCGTCCTGCGCCTCGCGATGTGGAAATACGGTTGGACGATGTTCACGCATCACCCGTTGCTCGGCGTGGGGTGGGGCGAGTTTCCGCTCCACGAGTTCCAGCTCGTCAAGCAACTCGGCGATGTGGAGATCGCCAACAACTCGCACGATATCGTGATCGATTTGCTGGCGAAGACAGGTATCGTCGGGCTCGCGATCGTCTTGCTGGGGCTGCTCGCGTGGCTGTGGCGAGTGCTGCGCGCGCGGCATACGCCTGAGCGCGTGTTCGGGCTCGCGCTGATCGGCGCGTTGGTGATGCATGCCCTCGTCGAGTATCCGCAGCAGTACATGTTCTTCCTGCTGCCGGCGATGTTCATCTTCGGGATCTTGGAGACGAAACCGCTCTCGTTCGTGCCGCCACGTGTGGCGGCGGGCTGGCAACTGCTCTTGGTGATCGGCGGCTTCGCCGCGCTGCATCCGATCTATCGCGATTACGCGCGAGCCGAAGTGTTGTACTACGGCGCCCATCCGGCGGACGAATACCGGGCCGCGCCGTCCACGCTGTTCGGCGCCTGGGGCGAGTACGGCATGGCGACGTTGCTGCCGATCGACGGCAACGATTTGCCAACGAAGCTGGCGATGCATGAGAAGGCGCTCGCGCTGTTGCCGGGCGAGACGGTGTTGCGGCGCTATGCAGTGCTGCAGGCGCTTGACGGTAAGCAGAACGAAGCGTTCGATACGGTCGAGCGGCTAAAGATTTTTGCCGGCGTGCTGCACGATTGGCCCGCGCAGCTTTCTGCGCTGTACGGGCTATGCGACGACGAGCCGAAGCTGGCCGGCTTCAAGGCGGAACTCGTGAAGCGTTATGGTCCCGCGCCGAAGGGGGCTGGTGAGGACGAGGGCGATAGCGAGGATTGAGCCGTTCTCTATGAACGGAAGCGACTCGGAGCGCGGGGATGCCCAGCCTGTAGTGTTGCGCCGGTCGCTTAGCCGGCCGGCGTCGCGTGCCAATCCCCCGATTTCCCGCCACGCTTTTCCTGCACGCCCACGTCGGTGATCACCATCCCCCGATCGACGGCCTTGCACATGTCGTAGACGGTGAGCAGGCCGACTTGCACCGCGGTGAGCGCTTCCATCTCCACGCCCGTGCGCCCGAGCGTTTCGACCTGCGCGGTGCAATGCACGCCCGGCAGCGCTTCGTCCAACTCGAATTCGATCGCCACGCGCGTGAGCGCGAGCGGGTGACACAGTGGAATGAGATCGGCGGTGCGCTTGGCGCCTTGGATCGCCGCGATGCGCGCCACGCCTAGGACATCGCCCTTCTTCGCGTGGCCGTCGCGGATCAACGCGAGCGTTTCGACCTTCATGCGGATCGAGCCACGCGCGACGGCGATGCGCTTCGTTTCGGCTTTACCGCCGACGTCGACCATATGGGCTTGGCCGGCGGCATCAAAATGGGTTAATTCGGGCATCTGAAGCTCCTTCGAACGGCGCTTATCTTAGCAGCCACTCCCGATCAGCCGTTCCCGCCGACGCAAGCCCGCGCACCCCCAAGCGCCCAGGCGTGCATCACCCCGGCTCACACGAACTTGAACAATTTAGCCGGCGTATCCACCAGCACCGCCTGACGTTCGCGCTCCGTCGGCAATAGCTTGAGCATCAGCGCATACACGGCGTCGTAGCTTGCGACCTTCTCGAACTGCGTGTGCGGCCAATCGCTGCCCCAGACCAACCGGTCGAGACCGAGCGCGTTCTTAAGCAGCGGCATCGCCGCCATCGCAGTCGCACTACCGTTGGTATCCGAGCCCGCATTGGCGGCTACGTTGCGGTATGCGGCCGATACCTTGACCCACACGCGTCGCGTCTCGCCGAGCGTCAGCAAATAGCGAAAGCCCGGATCGTCGACGCCAAGCGCCGCTTGCGGCCGTCCGAAATGATCGACGACGACATCGATCGCGCCGTCCTTTCGTGCGAGCAGCGGGCCGACGACTTGCGGCAATCGTTGCGCTTCGCAATGCACTTCGATTTGCCAGCCGAGCGAGGCGAGCTTCGCCAGCGTCGCTCGCCAAGCCGCGCTCGTGTAATCGGGGTTAGGCAGGCTGAACAGATTGAGCCGAATCCCCACGATGCCGGCGCGTGCCAGCGCATCGAGCTGGGTCGGATCGGCGGCCACGGCCACGGGATCGATCACGGCGATGCCACGCAGCCGCTGCGGCGCTTGCGCGATCGACTGCACGAGGTATTGGTTGTCGGCGCCGAGAAAGCTCGGCTGGATCAGCACCCCGTGCGACACGCCGTGTGCATCGAGCTGGGCGAGATAGCGCGAGAGCGGCGCATCGTAGGCGGGCGCGTAGCGACGCCGCTGCGCGAGCGGAAGGTCGTGCGAAAACACGTGAGCATGCGTGTCGATCGCCGTGATCTTGCCGGCGCTCGTCCGTTTAGGCGTATCCGCGCAGGCGCCCAGCGCGGTCGTCGTCAGCATGGCCAATAATCCTCGGTTGAAAGTTCGGCGCGTCATACCGTTCGCCATTCGGTCGTCCCCAGTGTCGGTCGTTATCGGCGAGCGCCGATCATGCGGTGCGCATGGCCGTGCGTGAATGCGCGGTTATCGACGGGCCGGGGCGGCCTGCGCGGACGGCCGATGCGCTTCGGCCTCGGGCAGCGTATCGGCCAGCGTATCGGCCAGCGCGCGCCCGCGCGTTTCGGGGAGCATCAGCACGGCTAATACGACGATGGCGTAAGCGATGGCCGCATCGGTCCCGATCGCGAAGCCGAGCGTCGTGGTTTTCGCGAGATGGCCGACCATCACCGGGAAGGCGGCCGATACCACGCGCCCGAAGTTGTAGCAAAAGCCGACACCGGTGCCCCGCATGCCGCGCGGATAGAGTTCGTTGAACAGCGCGCCCATGCTCGCCGGAATGCCGGCGGCGAAGAAGCCGAGCGGGAAGCCGACGACGAGCATCGCGCCGTTCGTCAACGGGACGAACAGGTAGACAAGGACCGTGGCGACGCAAGCGATCGAAAACAACAAAATCGTGCCGCGGCGGCCGATTCGATCGAGCAGATGCGCGCTCGCCACGCATCCGCAGAAGAACGCGAAGATGATGACGGCGAGATAGCCGCCCGTACCGAGCACCGACAGATGGCGCTCGGTTTTCAGGTAGGTGGGCAGCCACGTCATCAGCGCGTAGTAGCCGCCGTGCGCACCGACGCCGAGCAGGGCGCCGATCAGCGTCATGCGCAGCACGCGCGGCGAGAAAATGTCGAAGAACGGCACGCCGGCGGGGCGCTCGGCCGCACGCGTTACTCGCGCCGAACCCGGTTCGTTGCCGGCCGTCGGCTCGGGCACCCCGCGACGTACGTACAGGACGAGCAAGGCAGGCAGCAGGCCGAGCCCGAACATGACGCGCCAAGCCGTCGCGCCGGGCAGCAACGAGAACATGAGCGTATAGAGCACCACAGCGGCGCCCCAGCCGACGGCCCACGCGCTTTGCACGGTCCCCATCGCCTTGCCGCGATGCTGCGCGCGGATCGATTCCGCCATCAGCACGGCGCCCGCCGCCCATTCCCCGCCGAAACCGAGGCCTTGCAGCGTTTTGAGCACAATGAACTGGGTGAAGTCCTGCGAGAAGGCGCAGGCGAAGGTGAAGATCGAAAAGAAGGCGACGGTGATTTGCAGCGTGCGCACGCGGCCGATTCGATCGGCTAGCGCGCCGGCGATCCAGCCGCCGAGCGCCGAGGCGACGAGCGTCGCGCCGCTCACGAGGCCCGCCTCCGTTTTGCCGATCGCCCATTCGGCGATGATCGCCGGGATCACGAGGCTGAACATCTGCACATCGAGCGCGTCGAGCGCCCAGCCACCGAAGCATGCCCAAAACGTGCGGCGCTCGACCGGTGATATCTCTTTGAACCAACTAAACATCTTTGTCTCCAGTTGCGCCGCAACGGCGCTTTGCCGGCTCCCGGCTCGTGGCGGTCGCTCGCCGTTACTCGTTACTCATTGGCTCGCTACCGAATCTCGACTTGATAGAGGAATTCGCTCGCCGGCCCGCGCGAGCGCCGCCACTCGAGCGGCCGGCGGTCGTATCCATATGCCAGGCGCTCGATCACGACGACCGGCGTACCCGGCTCGATCCGCAGCAACCGTCCGTACATGACGTCGACGGTTTCGACCGTGAGCGTCTCGCTGGCCGACGCAATGACTTGGTTGCACTGCGCTTCATAGACGGGGTAGAGCAGATCGCCGATCTCCTCGGTGGCGAGCGTCGCGAACGAGGCGAAGCGGTCGTAGGGCAGCCAAATTTCTTCGGCCAAAATCGGGTGTTCGTCGATCAGCCGCAGGCGCGACATGTGGATGACGCGCGCCTCCGAATCGATTTGCAGTGCGGCGCTGACGGCCGAGGGCACCGCCACGACTTCACGCATCAAGATGCGACTCGTCGGAATACGCCGTTCGCCGCGACGGTTCTGGAAACGGAAGAAGCGGAACAGCGAGCCGTCGAAGCTGGCGCGGCGCACGAACGTTCCGCGGCCTTGGAATCGTTCGAGCATGCCTTCCGCCACGAGCTGATCGACGGCCTTGCGGACGGTCCCGACCGCGACGCCATGAAGGCGCGCGAGTTCTTGCTCGGTTGGAATGGCTTCGCCGGGGCGCCACCGGTGTTGCCCGATTTGCGCGGCGAGCTCATCGCGAAGGCGCTGATAGCGGGGAAGACGTTGGTCGGCAAGCATGGGGGTTCCTTTTTCCTTGGCAGTTGACCCGGACGAAGCGGCGGTAAAAATGCGGTCAACCAGTCATATATATGTTTGTATGAGTGGGGTGCCGATGCAATTCGGGTAGACCCTCGGGCCGGCGAAACCGCAGCGTTGGAAAGAAATTAGGGCAAGAAACCGACGGGTCGCCGGCGTTAGCGATTCCGCTTAGCCCGTGGCCGCCTTCATGCCCGCGGGGCTAGCCACGAACCGGAAGCGCGCCGGCACATCGGCGCGCCGGACTGACTCGATCGCGAACGCCTGGTCTGGCCGCCAGTGGAACACGCCTGCTAGCTCGTCGCCCTCGAACGAAGCCAACTGGGCGAAAAGATCCAAGTCGTGATCGTGCAGCGCCGCCACGCGGCCCCGCGATGCATCGGCGAATAACACCGCGCCTTCGTCGTCGACCAGGACGGCTGTCGGTTCGAACGACGCGCCGGTGTGATCGGCCAACTCTGGCGTACCCTCAACCGGCAACGCTAGCCTCACCACCCACGGCGTGTACGCCAATTCCACGAACACGCGCTGGGGCCCGTTCTGAAAGAACCACCGGCCCTGCTCGTCGCATTCGTAATTGCGCTCGATAAAACCGATAAGCGCGGCGTGGCGAATCGGTGTCCCCAATTCGCCACGTGCCTGGGCGCCCTCGTCCCGCATGCGCCATTGGCCGCGCCGGTCGAGCATCAGCCAGCCGGTGCAATCGGGGACATTCGGCCATTTGGCGAGAGCGGCTTTGACGATGTCATCCATTGCGGGCGTGCGGTTCAAGGAAATTGAAGATCCGCCGCGGCAGCCAATCGATGCGGCCGGGGAAGGGGCCGGTCATAAAGCCCACATGGCCGCCGGCCTCCGGTTGATCGAGCTCGATCGCAGGCGACACTTCGGCGCGCGTGGGCAGCGCCGCGCTCGGCAGGAACGGATCGTTGCGGGCGTTGAGCACGAGCGTGGGCACGACGACATCGGGCAGCAGCGGGCGTGTCGTCGCACGCGTCCAGTACTCTTCGGCGTCGAGAAAGCCGTGCAGCGGGGCGGTCACGATGTTATCGAATTCGTACATCGTGCGGCACGCGAGCATGGCGTCGCGATCGAACAGCCCCGGATATTGTTCGAGCTTGGACAGCGCCTTGCGCTTGAGCGACTTCAAAAAGCTCATCGTGTAGATGAGCGCGAACCCTTGCGAAAGCGCGCGGCCGCCCGCATGCACGTCGAGCGGCGTCGAAATGGCAGCGGCTGCCGCCACGAACGAAGCATCGGCGCCGCGCTCGCCGAGCCAGCGCAGCAATACATTGCCGCCGAGCGACACACCGGCCACGACGATCGAGCCCGCGTGCAACGTGTGCAAGCGACGCAACACCCAATCGACCTCCGCGCTATCGGCGAGATGATAAAAGCGCGGCGCGAGATTGATCGGGCCGCTGCAACTGCGAAAGTGGGGCACGACACCATGCCAGCCGAGCGCGCGCGCCGACGCCATCAACACGCGAGCGTAGTGCGAATCAGAACTGCCCTCGAGCCCATGAAACAGGACGAACAGCGGGGCGCCGGGCGCCGGCGCGGCGGCCGAGCCGAGCGGATACGCGAGCCAGTCGAGATCGATGAAGTCGCCGTCGGGCGTATCCCAGCGTTCGCGTCGATACTCGACGTCGGGGCGGCGGGCGAAGAGCGCGGGGACGATCGTTTGGGCATGGCTCGTGGGCAGCCATCGGGGCGGGTTGTAGAGCAACTCGACAAGCCTCTCGGAAGCCACGGAGGCCGCAGCCGGTAACGAAGCCGATTTGTCATGTGTCTTGCTCATGACCGTTCCCCAAAGCCGTTCCGCTTTGGACCCGCATGTCCGAGGTACGCGGGCCGAGCGAACCTAATGCAATGCCCCTTGTCCGTGTCGAATCTTGGCGGCGAACTCGCTAGCCGTTTGTTCCGGCATGGGGCTCGCGTGAATATGCGCGATCCGCCATTCGCCGCGCTCATGAACCATCACGTACGTTGCATAGACCATTCGCGACGGCGCGAGCGGCTCTTCGAACCGATGCGCCTCCGCGACCGTATAGACCACCGTGCCGAGGCTGTCGTACACGCGCACGTCAAGCGGCTCGATCGCCCGCGGCAGTGCATGTGCATCGGTGAGCGCGGCCAGGCCGGCGCGGATCTGATCCACGCCATGCCAGTGCGCCCCGCCTGCGTTGACATAGCTTGCGAACTCCTCGTCGATCCAAAGGGCCATCAACGCTTCCAGATTGCCGTCGGAGACGGCTTGGTAGAACGCGTTGAGCGTGTCGGCTGCGGCTTCGAATAAGCGGGCAAAACGTGGCATGGCTCTCTGGGCTCGTGGGTAGCGCGCATAAACGCGCCGGGCTTTCGTTTAGTCGTCAGGCTCGGCGAGCGGCGTCCACGAACTATGAACGCATAAAGGCGCAACGGCTTCCGTGCGTCAGCGCTCGCCGAGCAGCATCGCGCGCAGATCGGCGAACACCTGCTCGGGCGACAGTTCGCGCAAACAGCGCAAATGGCCGAGCGGACACTCGCGCGCAAAGCAAGGACTGCATTCGAGATGCAGCCATTGTACCTTCGCAAAGTCCGACAACGGCGGCGTGTGGCGCGGATCGCTCGATCCGTAGATGGCGACGAGCGGCCGGCGCAGCGCCGCCGCGACATGCATCAGGCCCGAATCGTTGCTGACCACGGCGCTCGCGCGCGCAATCAGGGCGCACGCTTCGCCGAGCGCGGTCTGTCCGCACAGGTTGCGCACGTTCGGTGCTTCGCCCGCGATGGCCTGCGCGAGCGGCGCATCCTTGTTCGAGCCGAGCGCGACGATCTGCGTATAAGGGAACGACTGGCCGATCATGCGCGCGAGCGCGGCGAAATGCTCGACGGGCCAGCGTTTGGCGCTGCCGTACTCGGCGCCGGGGCAGAAGACGACGAGCGGCACGCGCGTATCGAGGTTGAAACGCGCCGAGACGCGCATCGATTCGTTGGGGTCGGATTCGAGCCGCGGCATCGGCAGGCGGGCTTCGAGATCGGGGACCTTCGCGCCGGGCGCATAGGCGAGCGACGCGTAGTGCAGCGCCATCGGGCCGCGCTCATCTTTATGCGGATTGGGATGGCGGACGTTGAGCAGGCAGACGCGCCCTTCGCCCGTATAGCCGATACGCAGGCGCACGCCGGCGAGCCATGGAATCATGGCCGATTTGAACGAGTTCGGCAGCACGTAAGCCACGTCGTAACCGTTCTCGCGCAGATCGCTGGCGAGCTGCCAGCGCCTGACGAGCTGCAACTTGCCGTGCGCCAGATCGGTGGCGTGGACCGCGCCGATCTCGGGCATCCGCTCCAACACGGGCGCAACCCAAGACGGCGCGAGCGCATCGATCGCGATGCGCGGGTGAAGTTGCTTGAGCAGCGCGAACAACGGCTGCGCCATCAATGCGTCACCGATCCAATTCGGTGCGATAACCAACGCGCGACGCATCAGTGTGTGTCCGAGAGAAAGGCCGGGCGCGGCGCTAAGCGGGCCGCGTTCGGCAATGAGGCAATGAGGCAATGAGGCGGTGGGCGTCGCCCCGGTGCGCCGATCGTGCGCGTCGGCCGACGTGCCCGATACGCGCAAGCGCCGCCCGGGCGAGGCGCTCGGGCGCACAGGACGCATCGAGCGCTCGCGCCGGGCGGCGCATCGGGGATGCCGCTTCAGTGATGCTTGACGATTTCGCCGTCGCGCAGCTTATAGCGCGTGCCGCAATACGGGCAGCTCGCCACGCCGTGCGTGACGTCGATGAATACGCGCGGATGCGCGCTCCAACGCGGCATCGACGGATTCGGGCAGTAGGCGGGCAGATCTTTGGCCGATAGCTCGACCAGCGGCATTTCCTTCGTTTCGCTCATGAGACGATTCTCGTTATAGGCAGTGTGGCGGGCGGCGTTCGAACGTGGCGGGGCAGGATCTCGGCCTGCGCTCAGATCTTCGTGAGCCAGTGCGTGTACTTCGCGTTCTTACCCGCGATGACGTCGAAGAACGCCGACTGCAGTTTTTCGGTGATGGGGCCGCGCGAGCCGGCGCCGATGGTGCGGTTGTCGAGCTCGCGGATCGGCGTGACTTCGGCTGCCGTGCCCGTGAAGAAGGCTTCGTCGGCCGTGTACACCTCGTCGCGCGTGATGCGCTTTTCGATCACTTCGATGCCGGCGTCGCGGGCGAGCGTGATGACCGTATCGCGCGTGATGCCGTCCAGGCACGAGGCCAGATCGGGCGTGTACAGCTTGCCGTTGTTGACGAGGAAGAAGTTTTCGCCCGAGCCTTCGGAAACATAGCCGTCGACGTCGAGCAGCAGCGCTTCGTCGTAGCCGTCGGCGATCGCTTCTTGATTGGCCAAGATCGAATTGACGTACCAGCCGGAGGCCTTGGCGCGCACCATCGAGACGTTCACGTGGTGACGCGTGAACGAGGACGTCTTCACGCGGATGCCCTTGGCCATCCCTTCTTCGCCGAGATAGGCGCCCCACGGCCAAGCGGCGATCGCTACGTGGATCGTGTTGCCGCGTGCCGAGACCCCGAGCTTTTCCGAACCGACCCAGATGATCGGGCGCAGATAGGCAGTTTCGAGCTTGTTCTCGCGTACGACTTCGCACTGCGCGGCCGCAAGCGTCTCGTGATCGAACGGGACGTTCATTTGGAAGATCTTCGCCGAGTTCAAGAGCCGCTTCGTGTGCTCCTTCAGGCGGAAAATCGCGCTGCCGCCGTCGACCGTCTTGTAAGCGCGCACGCCTTCGAAGACGCCCATGCCATAGTGCAGCGTATGCGTGAGGACGTGGATCTTGGCGTCGCGCCAGTCGATCAGCTTGCCGTCCATCCAAATCTTGCCGTCACGATCGGCCATTGACATACGAATCTCCTAGCGTTGCGGTGGGATTACCCCGGTGAGTTCGCCATTTTAGCGTCTTTTGCCAGCGTTCCGGCCAGGTTGTACGCGGTTTGGGTCGATCGGCCTTTATAATCGGACACCTTCTAATTCGAACGACGAGCGGCGGGGCGCACGAAGGCCAGCCGTTTGCACGCGCCGTCCCATGCTCTCTCGCTTAAGTCCCGCCGATCGCGCCGCTTTCATGAGCGGCATGCGCGACTACTCGCCCACGTTGATGGCGATGTTCTCGTGGGGGCTCGTGACCGGCGTCGCCATGAGCAAGTCGGTATTGACCGTCCCGCAGGCGGTCGGGATGTCGCTGCTGGTCTATGCGGGCTCGTCGCAACTGGCCATTTTGCCGTTGTTGGCGGCCAAACTGCCGATCTGGACCGTCCTGCTCACGGCGGCCATGGTCAACACGCGCTTCGTCATCTTCAGCGCGGGGCTCGCGCCGCATTTTTCGTATCTGTCGTTCTGGCGGCGGCTGGCGCTCGGCTATTTCAACGGCGATGTGATCTACCTGCTGTTCCTCAAGAAATCGTTCGCGAACGGCTATGTGCCGGGCAAGGAAGCGTATTTCTGGGGCATGTCGCTCGTGAGTTGGACGTTCTGGCAGGTATCGTCGATCGCCGGCATCTTGCTCGCGAGCGTCGTCCCCGATAATTGGGGGCTTGAACTCGCGGGCACGCTCGCCCTTGTGCCGCTTATCGTCAGCGCCGTCATCGGTCGCTCGATGCTGGCGGCGCTGGCGGTGTCGGGCCTCGTCGCCTTGGTGGCGATCGATCTGCCCTACCGGCTTTCGCTGCCGCTCGCCGTGTTTACGGCCATCGCAGCGGGCAGCATCGCCGATTCTCTGGCCGAACGCGCCGATTTCAAACGAATTCGCACCGCGCGAGCCGCGGGCCGCTCGGCCGAGCCGAGCAAGGAGCGCTGAACGATGTCGGCTACGCAGATCTGGCTTGCCATCATCGGCATGACGCTCGTTACCGCGGCGACGCGCGCGTTCTTTCTGCTCGGCGGCGAGCGTGCGGTCCTGCCAGAACGTATCCAGCGGGCGTTGCGCTATGCGCCGGCGGCGGCGCTCGTCGCGGTCGTGCTGCCCGATGTGCTGCAAACGCCGCACGGGCTTTCGTTCGCGCTGTCCAATCATGCGTTCTACGGCACCCTTGCCGGGTTGGCCTGGTTTCTCTGGCGGCGTAGCATGCTCGGGACGATCGTCGTCGGCATGCTCGCTTACACGCTGCTGCGCCTTTGGGCGTGAAATCGGATTCACACAAATACGACATACGTTCGCCGAATACGCGACATTCGTCCCCGGATCGGCTTGGGGCCGGGAACGATCGGCTAAAATGCACGATTGCCGCCGTGCTGTGAGCCGGGTTGTCCGCTCGCGGCGCGCGCTTTTCGCCCGCCAATCAACCTGCATGCGTACATTCCCATGAGCCAAGTATTGCGTCTCTCCGATCTGATCGCAAAGGGCTTGCTGTCCGGCAAGCGCGTCTTCATCCGCGCCGATCTCAACGTGCCGCAGGACGAGCAAGGCAACATCACCGAAGACACGCGCATTCGCGCCTCGGCGCCGGCCATCGAAGCGGCGCTCGCCGCCGGTGCGGCCGTGATGGTCACCTCGCACCTGGGCCGGCCGACCGAAGGCGAATTCAAGCCTGAGGATTCGCTCGCGCCCGTGGCCAAGCGTTTGTCCGAGCTGCTCGGCCGCGACGTGCCGCTCGTCGCCAATTGGGTCGAGAACGGTGTCAACGTCGCGCCCGGCCAAGTGGTGCTGCTCGAAAACTGCCGCGTGAATAAGGGCGAAAAGAAAAACAGCGACGAGCTCGCTCAAAAGATGGCGCAACTGTGCGACATCTACGTCAACGACGCATTCGGCACGGCGCACCGCGCCGAAGCCACGACGCACGGCATCGCCAAGTACGCCAAGATCGCCTGCGCCGGTCCGCTGCTCGCGGCCGAGCTCGAAGCGCTCGGCAAGGCGCTCGGCAATCCGAAGCGTCCGCTCGTCGCGATCGTGGCGGGCTCCAAGGTTTCCACCAAGCTCACGATCCTGAAATCGCTCGCCGAAAAGGTCGATCAGTTGATCGTCGGCGGCGGCATCGCCAATACGTTCATGCTGGCGGCCGGGCTCAATATCGGCAAATCGCTGGCCGAGCCCGATCTCGTGAACGAAGCCAAAGCAATCATCGAAGGCGCGCGGGCTCGCGGCGCCTCGGTGCCGATTCCGTCCGACGTCGTCGTCGCCAAGGAGTTTTCCGCCACGGCTGCGGCCGTGACCAAGCCCGTCGCGGAAATCGAAGCCGACGACATGATCCTCGATATCGGCCCGCAAACAGCCAAGGCGCTCGCCTCGCAGCTGGGAAGCGCGGGCACGATCGTGTGGAACGGGCCCGTCGGCGTGTTCGAATTCGATCAGTTCGGCAACGGCACCAAGACGCTCGCCGAGGCGATCGCGAAATCGTCGGCGTTCTCGATCGCCGGCGGCGGCGATACGCTGGCGGCCATCGCCAAGTACGGCATTCACGATCAGGTCAGCTATATCTCGACCGGCGGCGGCGCCTTCCTCGAGTTCCTCGAGGGCAAGAAGCTGCCCGCCGTCGAAATCCTCGAATCGCGGGCCTAAGCGTGGGCGCGCGCGCTCCGAAGTCGAACAAGGGTCCTAGCCGGCCGGCGCGGCGAGCCGCGGCGGTAGAGCCCGATCAGGCATCAACCGGTGCGGCAGTCCCGGCTGCCTCGGCTGCCCCGGCCGGGCCGGTCGTGCTTGGCGAGCCCTCGTTGCCGCCGGATCAAGCCAAGGCCCGGGCGACAGCCAAAGCCGAACCCAAGGCCATCGGCGATGCGCCCGCTACCGGCGCAGCCGCGCCAGCCCAAGCAGCCGTTTCGAATTCCGCAGTTCCGAACAAAGCGACGCCGGCCCGAACCGGCGCGCACCCCAGCACGAGCGCTTTGCCCCAGCCCCAGGCGCCCGACGCATCGTCTCGCAGCCCGCACTCCAGCGACACTACTCAGACGAGGAGATACATGCATCGCGCCACCAAGATTGTCGCCACGATCGGACCGGCATCGAGTTCGCCCGAGATCCTCTTGCAGATGATGCAAGCGGGGCTCGACGTGGTACGCCTGAACTTTTCGCACGGCACGGCCGACGATCACCGCCAGCGCGCCGAGTACGTGCGCGAGGCGGCGCGTCAGACCGGGCGCGAAGTCGCCATCATGGCCGATTTGCAAGGCCCGAAGATTCGCGTCGGCAAGTTCGAGAAGGGCAAGACGATGCTCGAACCGGGGCAGCCGTTCATCCTCGATGCGAACTGCACGATGGGCAACGACGAGCGCGTCGGCCTCGACTATCGCGATCTGCCGCGCGACCTGAGGCCGGGCGACGTCCTGCTGCTGAACGACGGGCTCATCGTATTGACGGTGTCGCGCGTCATCGGCGAGGAAATCCATACGATCGTCAAAGTGGGCGGCGAGCTCTCGAACAACAAGGGCATCAACCGCCAAGGCGGCGGGCTGACCGCGCCGGCTCTGACGGCCAAGGATATGGAAGACATCCGCACGGCGATGTCGATCGGAGTCGACTACATCGCCGTGTCGTTCCCGAAGAACGCGACCGATATGGAAATGGCGCGCCAACTCGCGAACATCGCCGGGATGCCGTACGGCAATAAACCGAAGATGATCGCGAAGATCGAGCGCGCCGAGGCCATTCCCGCGCTGCAGGGCATTCTCGATGCGTCGGACGGCATCATGGTCGCGCGCGGCGATCTGGCCGTTGAAGTGGGCAACGCGGCGGTGCCGGCGCTGCAAAAGCGCATGATCCGGATGGCGCGCGAATCGAACAAGCTCGTCATCACGGCGACGCAGATGATGGAATCGATGATCCACGCGCCCGTGCCGACGCGCGCGGAGGTATCGGACGTCGCCAACGCCGTGCTGGACGGCACCGATGCGGTGATGCTGTCGGCCGAAACGGCCGCGGGCAAGTATCCGGTGCAGACGATCGAGGCGATGGCCGCCATCTGCATCGAAGCCGAAAAATCGGAGCACGTCGAACTCGACAAGGATTTCCTCGACCGCACCTTCACGCGCATCGATCAATCGATTGCGATGGGCGCACTGTTTACGGCCTACCACCTCGGCGCGAAGGCGATCGTGGCGCTGACCGAATCGGGCGCCACGGCGCTTTGGCTCTCGCGTCATTGGTCGCATGTGCCGATCTTCGCGCTCACTTCGCGCGTGGCGAGCGAGCGCGGCATGGCGCTGTACCGCAACGTCACCCCGCTGTCGGTCGAGCCGAACAGCGATCGCGATCAAGCGCTCAAGCAGGCCGTGGAAGTGGTCGTCTCGAAGGGTTTCGCCGCGCGCGGCGACATGGTCGTGCTGACCGTGGGCGAACCGATGGGGCAGGCGGGCGGCACCAATACGCTGAAGATCGTGCGCGTCGGCGATCCGTATTGATGTGAGCGCCCCCAACCTGCCGCTGTGCGGCAGGCCCCCCGAGGGGGGCAAGGAAACTTGGGGGCGGCCCGGCGTTTCCTTGAGCGCCCTGGCTGAAACAGATTGAAAGCGGTGCGCCGGCCGGGAAGCCGGCGCTCGGCGCCGTACATTTGGCGCTCACCGCGGGGTATGAGGCCCCCCAAATTGCGGGTGAGGTCCCCACTTCGCGATAAAATCGCGCATTCGCACATAAAAAGTGCCTGCCGAGAAAGAACTTGCGGGACAGGGCACTAGCACCAGATTTCAATCCTAGGAGTACAGCATGCCTCTCGTATCAATGCGTCAACTGCTGGATCATGCCGCCGAGCACGGCTACGGCTTGCCGGCGTTCAACGTGAACAACCTCGAGCAAGTGCAGGCGATCATGGCCGCGGCGGATCAAGTCGGCGCGCCCGTCATCATGCAAGCGTCGGCCGGCGCCCGTAAGTACGCGGGCGAAGCGTTCCTACGCCATTTGATCGAAGCGGCGGTCGAATCGTATCCGCACATCCCCGTCGTCATGCACCAGGATCACGGGCAATCGCCGGCTGTCTGCATGGCTGCGATCCGCAGCGGGTTCACGAGCGTGATGATGGACGGTTCGCTCGAAGGCGACGGCAAGAGCGTCGCGTCGTACGAATACAATGTCGACGTGTCGCGCAAAGTGGTGGAGATGGCGCATTCGATCGGGGTGACGGTCGAAGCCGAACTGGGCGTGCTCGGTTCGCTCGAAACGATGAAGGGCGATAAGGAAGACGGGCACGGCGCCGAAGGCACGATGACGCGCGAGCAGCTTCTGACCGACGTCGAACAAGCGGCCGATTTCGTGAAGAAGACGCAATGCGACGCGCTCGCCATCGCGATCGGCACCTCGCACGGCGCGTACAAGTTCACGAAGAAGCCGACGGGCGATATCCTCGCCATCGATCGCATCAAGGAAATCCACGCGCGCATTCCGAACACGCACTTGGTCATGCATGGTTCGTCGTCGGTGCCGCAGGATCTGCTCGCCGAAATCCGCGAGTTCGGCGGCGACATGAAGGAAACGTACGGCGTGCCGGTGGAAGAGATTCAAGAAGGGATCAAGTACGGCGTGCGCAAGGTGAACATCGATACCGATCTGCGCTTGGCGATCACGGGCGCGATCCGCCGCTACCTGTTCGAGAATCCGAGCAAGTTCGATCCGCGCGATTATCTGAAGCCCGCGCGCGAAGCGGCCAAGAAGATTTGCGTCGATCGCTATCTCGCGTTCGGTTGCGAAGGGCAAGCGGGCAAGATCAAACCGGTCTCGCTCGATAAGATGGCTGAGAAGTACAAGGCCGGCGAATTGGCGCAAGTGGTGCGTTGATCGTGCGCTGATCCGCGTGGCTGGCGGCCGCCTTCACTGCGCGGCCGCGATGAACCGATCGCCGTTCCCTGTCGTTCGATGGGAACGGCGTTTGCCTTTTGTTGTTTTGCGGTTATTAGGTTTTCTAGGTTTCATTCGTTCCTCACTTTTGACTGACGGCTCACGACGATGTCTACCCTCTACGAATCTTCGCTCCGCTCGCTGCCGCTGCTCGGCCGCGGCAAGGTCCGCGACAACTACGCCGTCGGCAACGACAAGTTGCTGATCGTCACGACCGATCGTCTGTCGGCGTTCGACGTCATCATGGGCGAGCCGATTCCGCGCAAGGGCGAGGTGCTGAACCAGATGGCCAATTTCTGGTTCGAGCGCCTGAAACACATCGTGCCGAATCACATGACGGACATCGCGCCTGAATCCGTCGTCGCCGCCGACGAAATCGAGCAGGTGAAGGGGCGCGCGGTGGTCGTCAAGCGGCTCGAGCCGATCCTCGTCGAGGCCGTCGTGCGCGGCTATCTGGCCGGCAGCGGCTGGAAGGATTACCAAGCGACGGGCGCCGTTTGCGGCGTCGCGCTGCCGCCGGGCCTCGCCAATGCGCAGAAGCTGCCCGAGCCGATTTTCACGCCGGCGGCCAAGGCCGAAATGGGCCATCACGACGAGAACATCACGTTCGAGGAGTGCGAGCGCCGCATCGGCACCGAGCTGTCCGCGACGATTCGCGACATCTCGATCCAGCTTTACCGCGAGGCGTCCGAGTACGCGGCCACGCGCGGCATCATCATCGCCGATACGAAGTTCGAATTCGGTCTCGACGATCACGGCGAACTGTTCCTGATGGACGAAGCGCTGACGGCCGATTCGTCGCGTTTCTGGCCGGCCGATCAGTACCAAGTCGGCACGAATCCGCCGTCGTTCGATAAGCAGTTCGTGCGCGACTGGCTCGAAGCGCAGAATTGGGGCAAGACGCCGCCGGCGCCGAAGCTGCCCGACGATGTGCTCGCCAAGACGAGCGAGAAGTATCAGGAAGCGCTCGAGCGGCTCACAGGCCAAAAGCTCGCCTAAGCGAGCGACGGGAATCGTAGACAAAGGAAATCCGCACGATGAGCGAAGTAGTTCAGACCGCCCATACGCATCACGCGCCGCTCATCGGCGTATTGATGGGTTCGAGTTCCGACTGGGACGTCATGAAGCACGCCGTGGCGATGTTGCAGGAGTTCGGCGTGCCTTACGAGGCGAAGGTCGTCTCGGCGCATCGGATGCCCGACGAGATGTTCAAGTACGCGGAAGAGGCGCGTGAGCGCGGCTTGCGCGCGATCATCGCCGGGGCCGGCGGCGCGGCGCACTTGCCTGGCATGCTGGCGGCGAAGACGACCGTCCCCGTGCTGGGCGTGCCCGTCGCCAGCAAGTATCTGAAGGGCGTCGATTCGTTGCATTCGATCGTGCAGATGCCCAAGGGCGTGCCGGTGGCGACGTTCGCGATCGGCGAGGCGGGCGCGGCCAATGCGGCGCTGTTCGCGATTTCGATGCTGGCTGGCACGTCGAACGAGTACGCCGAGCGGCTGGCGGCCTTCCGTGTGAAGCAGAATCAGGCGGCTTTGGCGATGGTGCTGCCGGCGCTTTGAGCGCGACTACCAATATGAATTCAGAGAACACCCCCGTTTCACCGATCATGCCCGGCGCCTGGCTCGGGATGGTCGGCGGCGGCCAGCTCGGCCGCATGTTCTGTTTTGCGGCGCAGGCGATGGGCTATCGCGTGGCTGTGCTCGATCCCGACGAATCGAGCCCGGCGGGCAGCGTAGCCGATCGGCATCTGCGCGCCGCATATACCGACGAAGCGGCGTTGACCGAGCTTGCTCGGTTGTGCGCGGCGGTCTCGACGGAGTTCGAGAATGTGCCGGCAGCGAGTTTGGATTTTCTCGCGCGCTCCACGTTTATGAGCCCGGCCGGACGCTGCGTCGCCATCGCGCAGGATCGCATCGCCGAGAAGCGTTTCATCTCGGACGCCGGCGTACCGGTAGCACCGCATGTCGTGATCGAATCGTCCGACGCGCTCGCTGCGATCGACGACGCCGCGCTCGCGGCTGTGCTGCCCGGCATTTTGAAGACGGCGCGGCTCGGTTACGACGGCAAGGGGCAAGTGCGCGTGGCCAGCGCGGAGGAAGTGCGCGACGCGTATAGCGCCATGGGCGGCGTGCCCTGCGTGCTCGAAAAGCGGCTGCCGTTGAAATTCGAAGTGTCGGCGTTGATCGCTCGCGGCACGAACGGCGCCACGGCCGTCTATCCGCTCGCGCAAAACCTGCATCGCGCCGGCGTGCTCTCGTTGACCACCGTGCCCGCGCCCGATGCGACGGCCGCGGTGGTCGAGCAAGCGCAGCGGGCGGCGGTCAGCATCGCCGAAAAGCTCGGCTACGTGGGGGTGCTCTGCGTCGAGTTTTTCGTGCTCGAAGATGGTTCGCTCGTGGCCAACGAAATGGCGCCGCGTCCGCACAACTCCGGCCACTACACCGTGGATGCGTGCGCGGCGAGCCAGTTCGAGCAGCAGGTGCGCGCGATGACGGGCATGCCGCTCGGCGATACGCGCCAGCATTCGCCCGCCGTCATGCTCAATATTTTGGGCGACGTCCGGTTCCCTGGCGGCCCCAAAGGCGCGCCCGTGACGCCGCCTTGGCACGAAGTGGCGGCGATGCCCGCCGCGCGCTTGCATCTGTACGGCAAGGAAGAAGCGCGGCCCGGGCGTAAGATGGGGCACGTGAATTTCACGGCGGCGACGCTCGACGAAGCGCGCACGGCTGCGCGCGATTGCGCGCGGTTGTTGCATATCCCGCTCGCCTGAGCGGGCGCTGCGTTCCCGCTACCGTCAAGGCTTTGCGACGATGTCCGACCGTTCGACTCCCTCCGCCGCACCGGCGGTTTCCGATGCCCAAATCGACGAAGCCGTGGCGCTGCTCGATGCGGGCCAACTCGTCGCGTTCCCGACAGAAACCGTCTACGGGCTCGGCGGCGACGCCGAGAATCCGGCGGCCGTGGGCCGCATCTACGCGGCGAAAGGGCGGCCGGCCAATCATCCCGTCATCGTCCATCTGGCGCCGCACGGCGATCCGCAGTATTGGGTCGAGCATCTCCCGGCGCAAGCGGTCAAGCTCATCGATGCGTTTTGGCCGGGGCCGCTCACGCTGATTCTCGCGCGGGCCGCGCACATTCCCGACGCGGTCAGCGGTGGGCAGCATTCCGTCGGCTTGCGTTGCCCGTCACACCCGGTTGCGCAGCGGCTGCTCGACGCGTTCAGCGCGCGGCGCGGGGGGCACGGCGGCGTGGCGGCGCCTTCGGCGAATCGCTTCGGTCATGTGAGCCCCACGACGGCCGGGCACGTGCGGGACGAGTTCGGCGGCGCGATTCACGTGCTGGACGGCGGCGCCTGCGAAGTGGGGATCGAATCGACGATCCTCGATCTGTCCCGCGGCTTTCCGGCGCTGTTGCGTCCCGGGCGGGTGACGCCGTCTGAGATTGCCGATGTGCTCGGCGTCGCGCCGCGTCTGCCGGACGGCGCCGACGCCACGGCGCCGCGCGCCTCGGGCACGCTCAAGGCGCACTATGCGCCGCGTACGCCGCTCGCGCTGTTGCCGTTTGAATCGCTGGAGCCGATGCTAGCGCAGGCGGCGGACGCCGGCGTGCGCGTGGCTTTGGTGGCGCGAGCCTCGCGAGCGGGCGCGTGGGCCGATGCGTCCAACGTGCATTTCACGCCGGCTCCGGAAGATCCGCATCTCTACGCGCGCGAGCTTTACGGCTTGCTGCGTGCGCTCGATCGCGCGGACGTCGCACGGATTTTTGTCGAAAAGCTGCCTGACACGCTCGAATGGATCGCCGTGAACGATCGCCTCGGCCGCGCCGCGGCGGCTTTTGTGGGGGGCGCCTAGCCGGGGGCGCCTAGCCGGGGACACCTTTCGGCCCAACGCTAGTCCCATCCCCCTCGCATTCCCTCAATCGAAGGCCCGAACGACCGCAGACGCAGTCCGTGCGATTGGCCTGCAAACACGCAAACGCCCGGCTAGGCACATAGACCTAGCCGGGCGTTCGCAAATTAGCGCGTCCGATGGCCGGAGGTAACCCGGCCGCCTTCTCCTACGGACCGATCAGTGTCCGATCCCCGCAGCGGCGATTTTCGATTCCACGTACTGCGCGAACAGCACATGCGTCCGGGTGGTCGGATGCACCAGGTCAGCGAAGATGTAGGTCTGATCCGCGCCCGGAGCCGTCAGCGTCTGCGGCGAACAGAACAGCGACGACGCCAGCGCGGCCCCGAATTGGGCAGCCGTCTGCCCCGGCAACAGCACGCCCGGGTTTGCCTGCGCATAAGCCGTTGCCGATGCTTGCATGGTCGCCAGGTTGCAAGCCGTGTTCGTATTGGCCACGGAGAATCCGTTCGCTTGATAAGTCGCGATCAGCTGATCGAGCCACGTGAACGCATCGATCGAAATCACCGTGCCTGCGGGCAGATGGGCGCCTTGCAGCCCGGACGCCACCACGCCATTGAACGTTTGCACGATGCCCGAAATCAACTGCTGAGCCGCCGCGCCGTTCTGCGCGCCCGCTTGCACGCCGAGCGGCGTCTGGCCGATATCGGGCACATTGACGAACACGACATGCGTCGCGCCCTTGGCGACGATCGTCGCCACTTGCGTCACGAGTGCTTGGGCCGCCGGGCCGAGCGTGGTGCTGACTTCCTTGAGGATCGCGGTTTGCGGCGTCATGCCGCCGCCGATGTCGGTTTGCACCGCCACCAAGAGCGCATTCAGGTTCTTCAGGATGTCGTTCGCGCCGCCTTCGACGAGCACGAGCTGATTCGAATTGAAGCTGCCGTTCGCGCTCAGGTAGTTCGCCACCTGCGTCGTGATCGGCGTCGTCGTGGCCGCCAGGTTATTCGGCGCCCAGCCGATGCCCTGTGCCGTCGAGACCAATGCGCCGCCCTGCGCGAAATCCAGGCCGCCGTTTGCGGCCAGCGGCCTGCCGAAGCCGCCGAGAACGGCCGGCGTGAGCGTATCGCCGTAGTAGGTCGCGACGTTCTGCGTCCACACTTGGCCCGGGTTCGTCGTGAACCGGCCGCCGCCGAACTGCTGGGCGATGACCGCCGAATACGTGCCGGCATCCGACAGGCTCGTGCCGAACGACACCACTTGCATGTTGACGCCGCCCGCGGGCGTGGCGCTAGCCGGCGTCGAGCTGCCGCCGCCACCGCCGCAAGCGGCCAACAGCGCGAGCGCCGCACCGGCGATCGAGGTTTGCGCCACGCGCAGCCAAGTATTCTTCTGGGTCTTCCTACCGTGTTCCATCGACTTCATCTCCTCGTGTATTCGGCATGGCCGTGATGTGATGCGTATTGTGTTTTGGGTGTTGTCGGCGACTGCGTTAATTGCGTTGATTGCGGTGGCTGCGGTGGCTGCGGTGCCTGTGCGTCCGCTCGTACTTGCTCGGCGTGATACGCCGCCGCCCACTCGGGCGGCCCGAACACGGCGCGCAATTTATCGGCAACCCGCGGCGCGGCGAGCGCGTCGGCGAACATCGAGCGCCACTCGTGGAAGGTCGCCGTCACAGGGTTGTAGGTATGCAGCGGTTCGACGATGCCGTATTGCGGCGGATCGTTTTCCTGCTCCGGCACGTAGGTGCCGAACAAGCGATCCCAGATCACGAGCACGCCCGCGAAATTGCAATCGATGTAGCGCGGGTTGCGTGCGTGATGGCAGCGGTGGATCGACGGCGTGTTGAAGATGTATTCGAGCCAGCCCAGGCGGCCGATCGCCTGCGTGTGGACGAAGAACTGAAACGCCAGATTGATGAGCACGATCGCGACGATCTGCTTCGGCGGAAAGCCGAGCACGGCGAGCGGCGTCCAAAACGCCCACATGCCGGCGATCGGGTACATGAGGCTTTGCCGGAATGCGGTCGAGAGGTTCAGGCGCTCCGACGAGTGATGCACGACATGCGCGGCCCAGAACCAGCGCACGCGGTGGCTGCAACGATGAAATGCGTAGTACAGCAGATCCTGCGCCAGAAACAGCACCACGAACGAGAGGGCGCCCCCGTTCCACGTGAACAGCCGGAAATGCGCATAAACGTAGGCGTAGACGGGCACGACCGCGAGCCATGCGAGCTTGTCGGCGCCCTGGTGCATGAGGGCCAGGGCGGCGTTGCAGAGCGTATCGGGCCAGCTATAGAGGCGATCGGCGCGGCGCGTGCGGGCGAGGTGCCACGCCTCCCAGCCGATGCATGCGAGAAAGACGGGCGCCATGGCGAGCAGAAGCAATTCGGCGTCGAATTGCATGACGTCTTCCTCCTTCGTGTCTCGTAGTAATGGGTCCTCGTAGCATCGCGCGGCCACGCACTGGCGCGGCGCTCGCATCAATGCCTCTCGCGCCCGCGCTGCTTGCCGATGCGCGGACAAACGAGTCCGTCCGCTTCCACACCGGTCGTTGCCCGACAGCGTACACGCTCGCGCCGCGGGCGGCGTCATTTGATCCTAGAAGAAATATTCGATGCCGGTGGGGTCAGCGCAATCCCCGATAGACCCATTCGAGCAAGGCATCGTGCGCGGCGCGGGCGGCTTCGGCATGCCGATCGTTGATCAAGCTGACGGCGACATAGCTTTCGCCGTTCGCCGCCGCGACGTACCCGGCGATCGCACGAACGTCGTTAAGCGTGCCGGTCTTGATATGGGCATTGCCCAGCACCGGCTCGCTGCGCAGCCGGTTGCGCATCGTGCCGTCGACCCCGGCGATGGGCAGCGAGGCCACGAACACCTGCGCGACGGGGCTCGCGTTCGCGTTTTGCAGTAAATCGGCGAGCGAGCGCGCGCTGATGTGTTCGGCGCGCGAGAGGCCCGAGCCGTTCGCGAGTGTCAGTTCGGGCATGTCGAGCGCTTGCGTGTGCAAAAAGCGCGCGATGACGGCGGCCGATTTTTCGGGGGTGGCGGGCGGTTTGTCGGCGACGGCGCCGATGGTCAAGAACAGGTTGCGCGCCATCACGTTGTTGCTGAACTTGTTGATGTCGCGAACGATGTCGGACAACACCGGGCCGCGATGCACGGCGACGAGGCGTGCGCCGGCGGGGACGGGGCCCTCGTGCGTCGTGCCGTTGAAGGCGCCGCCGGCCGAGCGCCACAGCGCGAGAAAGCCGCCCGCGAAGAACGCGGTGTGATCGAGCACGGCGAGATTGATCGTGCGCGCGCCGCAGCGCAGCGGATAATCGCCCGAGAACAAGGCCTCGACCGTTCCGTCCGGACGCGGCGTGACGCTCGGGCTCAGCGCGGTGTCGACGCCGACGCAAGCGCCGGCGCTGGCATGCAGGGTGTTGTCGATCTGCAGTTGCGCGAGGGCCGGAATGACATCCACCGCCACATTGCCGTCGGGCGACGGCGTGAGCGTAAAGGACAGCGATTTGAAGGCGTAGAGCAGCGGATCGGGGCCGACGTTGTAGGGCGCTTCGGCGTCGTCGTCGAACGGCGGCAAATCGCGCGTCGACGGATCGAAGAAGCGCTTATCCAGCACGAGTTGGCCGTCGATGCCGGTGATGCCGGCTTGGCGGATCTTATCGACGAGATCGATGAGCTCCTCGGGCACGAGTTTCGGATCGCCCGTGCCCTGAATGTAGAGGTTGCCGTGCAGCGTGCCGGTTCGATCGACGTTGCCGTCGGCATAGGCGCTCGTGCGCCAGCGATAGTCGGGCCCCAGGATGGATAGCCCGGCATACGTCGTGACGAGCTTCATCGTCGAGGCCGGCAGCATGGGCGTTTGCGCGTTGATCGCGACCAGCGGCGTGCGATCGCCGATGCGCTCGACGACGACGCTGACCGACGATAACGGCACATTGGCGCGCTTGAGCGCGTTCGTCACCGAAGGCGGTAATTGCGCGATGGCCGTGGCGTGCGCATGGCGCGGCTTCTTGCGCGCGTCGGCGGGCGCCGCGGCGAGCAGGGCGGTGGCCGCCAGCAGTGCGCAGGCAGCTTGCCAACCGGCGATGCGGCTGCGCCCCGGCGTCGAACGGGCGACGCTCGTCACGGCGCGCGCGCAAGGAGGCGGCGATGCAGCGACGACGGGCCGGGCGGGGGCTTTAAGCGGAGTGCGACCAGCGGCAAGACGGGACGACAAGGAGGCGGCCCGGCGAATCAACGTCGGGAAGAGCGAAGCGATCGTCATGAAAGCAGGCGTAAAAGACGTAAAAAACGTAAGAGACGGAAAAACCGAATGGTGGGGCGGCGCGCGCGAGCCGCGCGGCAAAGGGCTCATTGTAGGGCGCATGCCGCGAACGCGGCTCGCGAACTTTCGGAAGCGGACCCGCTAGAATGCGCGAGTAACTTCAGCCAGCAACTCAACCCGGGTGCGTTGGACATGAGCGTGAGGCGATGCGAATACTGTTAGTCGAAGACGATCGAATGATCGCGGAAGGCGTGCGCAAGGCGTTGCGCGGGGAAGGCTTCGCGGTGGATTGGGTGCAGGACGGCGAGGCCGCGCTGACCGCGGCCGGTGCGGAGACGTACGATCTTGTCCTGCTCGATCTTGGCCTGCCCAAGCGCGACGGGCTTGATGTCTTGCGCTCGTTGCGCTCGCGCGGCAATGCGCTGCCGGTGCTGATCGTGACGGCGCGCGACGCCGTGGCCGATCGGGTGAAGGGGCTCGACGCCGGCGCCGACGATTATCTGGTCAAGCCGTTCGATCTCGACGAACTCGGCGCCCGCATGCGCGCGTTGATCCGGCGCCAGGCCGGCCGCTGCGAATCGGTGATCCGCCATGGCCCCCTGACGCTCGATCCGGCCGCGCATCAGGTCACGCTCGAAGGCGAGCCGGTCGCGTTGTCGGCGCGCGAATTCGCGCTGCTCGAAGCATTGCTCGCGCGTCCGGGCGCGGTGCTCTCCAAAACCCAGCTCGAAGAGAAAATGTACGGCTGGGGCGAGGAGATCGGCAGCAACACGGTCGAAGTCTATATCCACGCGCTGCGTAAAAAGCTCGGCGCGGATTTGATCCGCAATGTGCGCGGTCTCGGCTACATGATCGCGAAGCAATAGCGCGCCGGCGATCGAAGGAACTTACGCATCGATGCAATCCATTCGCCGTCAACTGTTGTTCTGGCTGCTAGGCATCGTCCTGGCCGGAGTGGGGCTCGCGGGCTGGCTCATCTACCGGCAGGCGCTGGCCGAAGCCAATGAGCTGTTCGACTATCAGCTGCAAGAGATCGCGGCGGCGCTGCCGTCGGAACCGTTTTCTCAGATATTGGGCGCGCATAACGATGCGGACGAAGGCATCGTCATTCAGATTTGGAGCCGCACAGGCTCGCTGATGTACTACTCGCATCCGCGGGCGCCGCTCGCGCCGCGCGCCGAACTCGGATTTTCGACGGAGCGCACCGATCGCGGCGACTGGCGCGTGTACGGAGCGATCGTCGGCGATAACGTCGTGCAGCTGGCTCAGCCTCTGTCGGTGCGCAACCGTCTGGCCGCCAACGTCGCCCTGCGTACGCTCTGGCCGCTGATCGTGTTGCTGCCGTTTTTGGGTGTGGCCGTATGGGGCGTTGTTGGGCGCGGGCTCGCCCCGCTCGCCCGCGTCACGCGGGCGCTCGATGCGCGCCGCCCCGAAGCGCTCGATCCGCTGCCAGACGCCCGGCTTCCGCTCGAAGTGCGCCCGCTCGTGCGCGCGCTCAACGGGCTGCTCGCGCGCTTGTCGACCGCGCTCGATACGCAGCGCGCGTTCGTCGCCGATGCGGCGCACGAGTTGCGCACGCCGCTCGCCGCCGTCCAGATTCAATCGCAGCTCGTCGCCCGTGCGCAAGACGCCGATGCGCGGCGCGAAGCGCTCGCCGATTTGCAAGCGGGCATCACGCGGGCGACCCGGCTAGCCGAGCAACTGCTGGCGCTGGCGCGGGCGGAGCCGGACGCCAGCGCCGTCAAGGAGGCCGTCGATCTGCGCGCGCTGTTGGCGGAATGCGTCGCCGCGCATGCCCCGATCGCCGAGCGCGGCGGCATCGACCTGGGCTTCGAGCAGGCGCAGCCCGCCACCGTTACGGCCGACGCAGAGGCGTTGCGCGTCATGTTCGGCAATCTGCTCGACAACGCCGTCAAGTACACGCCGGCCGGCGGCCGCATCGACGTGACGCTCGCCACCGAAGCCGGCGGCGCTCATCCGCGCGTACAAATCGCCGATAGCGGGCCGGGCATCCCGCCCGACGAGCGTGACCGTGTATTCGATCGGTTCTATCGCGACGCGCAGGCGCGCGCTCGCACCGACGTCTCCGGTAGCGGCTTGGGGCTCGCCATCGTCAAACGTGTGGCCCTACAAAACAAGGCCACGCTTGAACTCGGCGATGCCCCGCTCGGCGGCTTATTGGTCACGGTGAGGTTTTGAGCGGGGCGGGGAGCTCGGGGCGCGTAGCTCGGGCGACTGCCTCCGAGTCGAATCCATCCTCTAAGCCGAGGCCGTATGCCGGCTACACCGAGGCTCCCGGGCCGTCCGCGATCCCGGTCCCGGTCCCGCCGTCTTATCGGACGATTTCACCGTTAAGTCTCCTTTAAGTCAGGGCTTTTACTCTGCCTGACATCAAGCAAGGAGGCCTTTCCCATGAACGCAAGAACGCTTTCCCGCAGTGCCGTGGCGATTGCCGTCGCCGGCGCGCTTTCGGTCGGCTATGTGGCCGGTACGCGTCACGCCGATCCCCAAATCATCACGTCCGCCCAGGCTGCGGCGATGATGCCGGCCGAGGCGGCCGCGAAAACGGGTATCCCCGATTTTTCCGGGCTCGTGGAAACCTATGGCCCGGCGGTGGTCAACATCAGCGCCAAGCATGTCGTGAAGCAGACGTCGCGGCGCTCGATGCAGCAGCTGCCCGTGGATCCGAGCGATCCGTTCTACCAGTTCTTCAAGCGCTTTTACGGCCAGTTTCCCGGCTTTAACGGCGGCGGCGGCGGTGACGACGGCGGCGGCCAGGACGATACCCCCAGCGCGAGCCTCGGTTCGGGCTTCATCATCAGTAGCGACGGCTACATCCTGACGAACGCTCACGTGGTCGATGGCGCAAACGTCGTCACGGTGAAGCTAACCGATAAACGCGAGTTCCGGGCGAAGGTCGTCGGCACCGATAAGCAATCCGACGTAGCCGTCCTCAAAATCAGCGCATCGAGCCTGCCGACGGTGAAGATCGGCGATCCGAACCAGAGCAAGGTCGGGCAGTGGGTGGTCGCCATCGGCTCGCCCTACGGGTTCGACAACACGGTGACGTCCGGCATCATCAGCGCGAAGGCGCGTTCGCTGCCGAACGAGAACTACACGCCGTTCATCCAAACCGACGTGCCCGTGAATCCAGGCAATTCGGGCGGCCCGCTCTTCAATTTGCAAGGGCAGGTGATCGGCATCAACTCGATGATCTACTCGCAGACGGGCGGCTTCCAAGGCTTGTCGTTCGCAATCCCGATCGATGAAGCGATGCGCGTCAAGGACGAGCTCGTCAAGACGGGCCATGTGAGCCGCGGCAGGCTCGGGGTGGCCGTGCAGGGCGTGAACCAGACGCTGGCCGATTCGTTCGGGCTGCAAAAGCCGGTCGGTGCGCTCGTGAGCTCGGTCGATCCGGGCGGCCCGGCGGCAAAGGCGGGCCTGCAGGCAGGCGACGTGATCCTGGCGGTCAACGGCAATGCGGTCAACGATTCGACCGATCTGCCGTCGCAAATCGCGAGCATGAAGCCCGGTTCAAAGGCGACGCTCGATGTCTGGCGCGACAAGAGCAAGAAGCAAATGACGGTCACGCTCGGTTCGCTGACCGACACGAAGGTGGCCGATAGCGGCCAGAAGGCCACCGAACAGGGCCGCCTGGGCGTGGCGGTTCGTCCGCTCACGCCGCAGGAGCGCAGCGGGACGTCGCTCGCGCACGGGCTGCTCGTGCAGCAAGCGAGCGGCCCCGCTGCCAGCGCAGGCATCCAGCCCGGCGATGTGATCCTCGCCGTGAACGGCCGCCCCGTGACGTCGGTGGATCAACTGCGCGAGGTCATCGCCAAAGCGGGCAACAGCGTCGCGCTGCTGATCCAACGCGACAATGCGCAAATCTTCGTACCTGTCGATCTCGGCTGATCGTTGCTGCGGATAAGCCGAGGGCGCCGCCGCCCGTTGGGCGGGTGGCGGCGCGGGAACAGCGATTGCTTGCTTGTTCCCTATGAGCGCCGCAGTCGCAGTCCTGGCCGATCCGGCCAATCAGCCCGCGACGGGCGCACACCTTGAAGGAGCGATGCTATGAAAACGCGAACCAGCAAGAAAACCGTGCTCGCCGCGGCCTTTGCGGCGCTCTCGCTCGGCTTGACGGCCGGTGCATTCGCGCAAACCCCTGCCGGGGCCAATTCCGGCACGGTCGGCGGCACGACCACCGACATGACGAGCGCGGGTAACGAGAACGGCGGCGGCATGCCGCAAATCGAGCACCAGGGCGATATCGCCTACGTGTCCGGCGGCGTGGGCAGCGACGAATCGACTGCGCTCAAGCGGGCCGAGCATCAGTGGCCGCTCGCCATGCGGTTCACCGGCCCCGGCGCCGATTACCTTTCGGATGTGCATGTCCGTATCGTCGGCGCGCACGACGCCGATGTCCTCAAAGCCGATTCGCACGGGCCGTACATGCTCGTGAAGCTGCCGCCGGGCCGCTATACGGTCCACGCGCGCTACAAGGACGAGGATCAAACGCGTCAGGTGCAAGTGGGCAAGGCCGGCGGCGCGCGCGCGGATTTCCACTGGAATACCCAGTAAAAGGCGGTAGTGTCGGGCGCGTCCCGCACGCTTTCTTACTTTTCGTTGATAATGAAGCCACGGGCGCCCGCTCGTGGCTTTTTTTGTGCGTTGCACACGGGCACCCGGCATGCGCGTTGCAAAGGAAAAAATGCCATGACGAATGCCGATGCCCCTCACCGAATCGAGATCGAGCCCAACCGCCATCGTCTGCGTGTCATCCACGGCGGCATCACCATTGCCGATACGAGCCGCGGGTTGACGCTCAGAGAAACGGGGCTGCCCGATGTCTTCTACTTTCCGCGCGAAGTCGTCAACATGACGCGCCTGCGGCGGTCGGAGTCGGCTTCCCATTGCCCCTATAAGGGCGACGCCTGTTATTTCCACCTGCTGACCGAAGAGAACGGGCACGTGGTGGACGCGGCATGGAGCTACGAATCTCCGTTGCCGGGCGCCGAGGCGATCAAAGGATGCCTCGCGTTCTATTCGTCGCGGGTCGATCGCATCGACCAGACGTCCTAGGCCTGCGTCGCGCGCATCGAGGAGCCGCCATGGAATTGACCGACGCGTTGCGCATCCCGCTCGCTCCGTCCGCGGTCCGCGAAGCTTTGCAAGATATCGCTCTACTGCGCGCGAGCCTGGAAAATTGCGAGTCGTTCAGCCGTTTGCCGACCGGCGAATACGCGTTGACGCTGACCGTGCCGCTGGGCCCGCTGCGGGCGCGCTACGATGTGCGCGCGCATTTGGCGAGCGCGCAAGCGCGCCTGACCGAGGGCGCCTCCTCAAGCGGCGACGATTCGCTCCATCGCACGCTGAACTTCAAGGCCTGCGCGTCGGGCGTGGGATCGCTGCGCGGTCAGATCGATGTTGTGCTGCGCGAGGATAAATCCGACGAAGAGAACGATCAGGCGAGCGGCACGCGGATCGACTATTCGGTGTGGGCGACGTTGACCGGGCCGTTGGCCGGACTGCCGCCGCGGCAGATCGAGAATGCGCTGCACGATCTGGCCGACGATTTCTTCGCCGAGTTTTGCGCGGTAGTGGAAGCCAAGCATGGCATGCGGGCCAACCGTGTGGCCGGCGAAACACGCCGGCAGCATGTTTTCCTAAGGCCGATCAACCTCGCCGGCCTAGGCCGCAAATCGTGGGAACACAATGCGGCCGCCGCGCTGGGCGGGCGCGCCGCCGGCACGCTCGTTTCCCCGCGTGGCGCGCACGGCCTTCATCGGAGTTCGTCGCCGCAGCCCGTGCCGGCATGGGCCTGGGTAGTCATGGTCGTGCTCGTCGCGGTCCTGCTCTACGCATCGCATTGGCTTGTCTGAGCAGCGAGCATCGGCGGCCAGCATCATCGGCGCGCCTTGCGCCGACTTACGTCATACCCCTCGAAATTCACGCCGATAACTCGATGGCGACGTCTTGAACGCGTCCGCGAAGTGCTGGCGCAGCGAGACGGCGGAGCCGAAGCCGGCGGTCTGCGCGATGTGATCGACGCTGTCGTCGGTCGTCTCCAGCAATTGCTGGGCGCGCGACAAGCGTGCGCCGAGGAGCCAAGCGCCGACGGTCGTGCCCGTCGCTTGCTTGAATCGCCGCGTAAACGTGCGCCGGCTCATCAGCGCACGCTGCGCTAGCGAATCGAGCGAATGCGGCTCGCGCAGGTTCTGTTGCACCCATTCGAGCAAGGCCGAGAGCCGATCGTCGCGCGCGTTGACGCCCACGGGCTGATCGACGAATTGAGCTTGATTGCCCTGCCGATGCGGCGGCACGACGAGCCGTCGCGCCACGTAGTTGGCCGCGCGCGCACCGCACCGGCGGCGCAGCAGGTGCAGGCAGCAGTCGAGGCTGGCCGCGGTGCCTGCGGAGGTCAGGACATCGCCGTCGTCGACATAGAGCACGGCCGCGTCGACACGAATGGCCGGGTAGCGCTGCGCGAAAACGTCCGCCCACGCCCAATGTGTTGTGGCGGGCCGCTCGTCGAGGATCCCAGCCGCAGCCAGCACGAATGCCCCCAAACACAAGCCGACCATCTGGGCTCCGCGGGTGTGGGCGCGCCGCAGCGCGTCGATGAGCGCCTCGTCCGGCATTTCTCGGGCGTCGCGCCAGCTCGGCACGATAACGATGTTGGCCATATCGATCGCCTCCACGCCGTGCGGCGCGTCGATCGTGAAGCCGGCCGTCGTGCGCAGCGTACACGGTTCCACGGCGCAGACCCGCACATCGAAGCGCGGCACGCCGCCGGCCCCGTAGTCTTCGCCGAAGACGATGCAAGGGACAGAGAGGTGAAACGGGTTGATGCCGTCGAAGGCGACGACGGCCACGATAGGCGAATGAGCGGTCGAGCTTGCGGCTAGCGACAAGGCGGCCTCCGGGCTGGGCAGGAACGACGAGCGGAAAAAGGGCTAATAAGCGGGACCAATAAGCGGCACTAATAAGTGGGACGGGCGTATCGGCTCGTCCTACTCAGCATTGCCTCACATTGGCCCGATTGTATCGATATCTGGCAAGCGGGCCGCTGTCGCGCGCAGCGCGATGCGGGAACAATGACGTCTATCCCGTCGCCGCCTGGGCACCACTCGAAAGCCGGCCCCGGCGGGGGCCCCGACAACCGAGCACCGCTAAGGAGTTGAGCCATGACCACGTCCCCTCGCCGCGCACTGATCGTCATCGACGTCCAAAACGAATATGTCGCCGGCGATTTGCCGATCGAGTATCCGCCCGTGGAAGCGTCGCTCGCCAACATCGGCCGCGCGATCGATGCGGCCCATGCGCAATCGGTGCCGGTGATCGTCGTCCAGCATCTGTCGCCCCCGAGCTCGCCGCTGTTCGCGCGGGGCTCTCATGGCGCGGCGTTGCATCCGGTCGTCGCCAGCCGCGCCTACGATCATTTCATCGAAAAGGCGCTGCCGAGTTCGTTTGCCGGTACGGATCTGGCCGATTGGCTGGCGGCGCATGAGATCGACACGCTCTCGGTCGTCGGCTATATGACGCAGAACTGCAATGTCGCGACGGTGCTGCACGCGCTGCATGCGGGCATGAAGGTCGAGTATCTGACCGATGCGACGGGCGCGGTGCCCTACGAAAACGAGGTGGGCTACGCCAGCGCCGAGGAGATTCACCGCACCTTCGCGATCGTCATGCAGGCTCGGTTCGCGGCCGTGGTCAGCACCGATGCGTGGATCGACGCCGTAAAGGCCGGCAAGCCGCTCGGAGGCGGCTCGATTACGGCGTCGAACAAGAAGGCGCGTGCGCGGACGGCGGTGGGCGTTTGAGGGTGAGGTGACCCCGCACGGCAAGATCCGCCGTTCCCGAAGATGATCTCGCCTCGTGTCCCACAAGGTGTGCGCCACGGCGCACGTTTGCCGCAGGCCTTCGTCTTCGGCTGGCGCCGCCGCCGCCTATAATCGTCCTCAGTTCCAGTCCGAGAAACTGCGGTCATCGATTGGGAGGCGTCCAGATGCGAAAGTGCCGAGGCCTTTATTCGCGTGTGGCTCGTGTGAGCGCAATCGCCGTCCTGATGAGCTTGGGGTACACGGGGCACGCGTTCGCCGATGACTCTTCGCCCAGCGCGCCGACCACGATCCAGCCCGCAGGCCGTACGATCAATGCCTATGCGGTCTTCGGCGACGGCCGCGCGACCGAAGGCGGCGACATGCGTTGGCGTGCTTACGAAGTTGGTTTCGGCGATGTCCTGACCGATTACCTCTCAGTCTACGTCGCGTATCTGAACGAAGGCCATCCGAACGATCATCACCGCGACGGTTTTGCCGCGTTGGGGTCGTTTCGCATGCCGGTCGGCGATCGGGTGGCGCTCGAGTTATCCGCCGGGCCCTACTTCAGTATGGATACGACGCATGTCGAGAACGCGCCCCGCAACGAAAAGCGATGGGGCGTGCGTGCCTCCGCCGCGGTGCGGTACTACCTCGTGCCGAACGGCTTCTTCGTCAAACTGCAGTACAACCACGTCCAGATGATCGACGGGTTCAATTCGGACGCCGTCCTATTTGGCATCGGGTCGGACTTCGGCGGCAATCCGCACCCGGCGTTCTCGGATGGCAAGACGCAGGTGAGTGTGTGGGCCGGCACGTCGCAGACGAACCATCCCCAAGTGCCCATGGAGAAGGGATATATGGCCGAGGTAAAGCGGCCGCTCGGCAACGCCTGGGCCTATTCGGCGAGCTTGATCTACGAGGGGAACAACGGCGTCGCCGGCAGACGGGGCGTCGCGGCGCAATTTTGGTACGTCGCGCCGATCAAGACGAAGTGGACACTTTCGGCGGGCGTGGGGCCGTATCTTTCCTATGACCGCGACGAGATTTCGGGCAAGACTCGGCTCAATGCGCTGCTGAGCGCGCAGGTTAGCTACCAGGTGACGAGCGATTGGGCGGCGAGCCTGCGGTTCAATCGCGTCGCGACAGGCAATGACAAGGACCAGGACATGTTCATGGTCGGGTTGGCACGGAATTTCTGACGTGGGCCAATTGCGCGGCGGCGGCGGCGGCGTGCGGGTGGCGCGGCCGATATCTCGGCCAGCTCGTTGCCTCAGGCCGCCGTCGAATTCGATGCCTTGCGCAACGCCGCGCTGGCGCTTAGCGCGTCGATGCAGGCATCGATAAACGCGTCGGTGTGCGAGCCGAACGCGACCGACGCCGGCAGCAGCAACGTATCGCGCAGGCATCCGCCGACCACCGCGTGCAAATAGAGTGCGCTGCGGCGCGTATCGAGATCGGCCGGCAATTGGCCTTTTTCCACGGCTAAGATCAGATCCTGCTCGATCTTGCCGATGCCTTCGCGCATGCTCGTTTGATGGCGTTCCTTAACCGGCCCCATTTCGTCGACGAACTCGCATTTCAGAAACAAGATGTCGAACACGCGCCGCCGCCGCGCATCGTTCGACGCCGCATGCAAACACCACTTCAACACCGCGGCGAGGCGCGCCAACGGATCGTCCTCGTTCGCATCGGCCGGCCGCGCGCCGAGTTCGTCGAGCGGCAAGAGGACGCGGTCGAACATCGCCGTGAACAAATCTCCCTTGTTCGCGAAGTGCCAGTAGATCGCCCCGCGCGTCACGCCCGCCTGCGCGGCGATGTCCGCCAGCGAGGTGCGCGATACCCCCTTGTCGAAAAACACCTGCTCGGCCGCATCGAGAATGCGGTTGCGCGTTTGCAGCGCCTCTTCCTTCGTTCGTCTGACCATTTTTCCTACCGCCCGTGGGTGGGCGAGCGACCGAGCGGGTCGGCGCCGATCGTCGCATTGCTCCGAGTTTTCCGAAAAACGCAAGCGCAGCACGGCGCTGGAATGTCGTGTAATAGATGCCATTTTACATACAGTCGAGTATGTATATACAATACGCCGCAGCGTTTGAAGCGTTCTAGGTGAAAACACGGGTAATATCGTCAACCGATTGCGCGTTCGCCGGCCCCGTTTGCTGCGCCGGCAAGCGCGGTGTGCGGCGCCGTGGCGGCATAGCGCGCCCGAATCGGTATCCCTCGCCTTACATCAAGCGTTAGGTATTTCGCGACGAACGTCGCACCGCGCGCCTCGCGGGGGAAGAGGCGCGGCGGGACTCTTTCGTTCCCAGTCAATAGACCAGAGGTTGCTCCATGCGTGTCCAACCGGTTCCATTTCGCTTAATCTGCGCCGCAACGGCGGCGGTGGCGCTCGCGGCGTGCGGACAAAAACCGTCGGCGCGGCCGCAGCAAACGCCGGAAGTCGGCGTCATCACCGTCCAGCCCACCACCGTGCCGGTTGTCACCGAATTGCCGGGCCGCACCAGCGCGTTCCTCGTGGCCCAGGTGCGCGCGCGCGTGGACGGCATCGTGCAGCGTCGCGAATTCACCGAAGGCAGCGAGGTGAAGGCGGGCCAGCGGCTCTATAAGATCGATCCGGCGCCCTATCAAGCCGCGCTCAACAGCGCCAAGGCGACGCTCGCGAAGGCCCAGGCCAATCTCGCCACCACCACCGCGCAGGCCAACCGCTATAAGGTGCTCGTCGCGGCGAACGCCGTCAGCAAACAGGATTACGACAACGCCGTGGCCGCCCAAGGCCAGGCGGAAGCCGATGTGGCGGCGGGCAAAGCCTCCGTCGAAACGGCCCAGATCAATCTCGGCTACACCGATGTCGTGGCTCCGATCTCCGGCCGCACGGGCCTTTCGCAAGTGACGCCGGGCGCCTACGTGCAGGCGAGCCAGGCCACGCTGATGGACACGATTCAGCAGCTCGATCCGGTCTACGTCGATCTGACGCAATCGAGCCTCGATGGTCTGAAGCTGCGCCGCGAGATGCAGGAAGGGCGCTTGAAGACGAGCGGCCAAGGCGCCGCCAAGGTCACGCTGATTCTCGAAGACGGGCGGGCATACCCGCTGCCGGGCAAGCTGCAGTTCGCCGATGTGACGGTCGATCAATCGACGGGCTCGGTCACGCTGCGCGCCATCTTCCCGAATCCGAACCGCGTGCTGCTGCCGGGCATGTTCGTGCGTGCGCGCATCGAAGAAGGCGTGAACGAGCGCGCGATGCTCGTGCCGCAGATCGGCGTGACGCACGATCAGAAGGGCGCCGCCGTAGCGCTCGTGGTCGGCGCCGACGACAAAGTCGCGCCGCGCACGCTCGTTACTTCCGGCATGCAGGGCCCGAACTGGATCGTGGATAGCGGCCTCCAAAGCGGCGATCGCGTGATCGTGCAGGGCACCGAGAAGGTCCACCCCGGCATGCAAGTGAAGCCCGTGGCGGCGCAGTTGCCCGCGGTCGCGGGCGGCGCCTCGGCCCCCTCGGCCCCCGCGGCCGGTGCTTCGGCCGCATCGAGCGGCGGCGCGTCGGCGCCGGCCTCCGGCGCGGCGGCAGGTTGATCACGGAGAGCGCGCTACATGGCTAAGTTCTTTATCGATCGGCCGATTTTCGCCTGGGTGATTGCGATCATCCTGATGCTGGCGGGCATCGCGTCGATCTTCAATCTCCCGATCGCGCAGTATCCGACGATCGCACCGCCGTCGATCCAAATCTCGGCGAGCTACCCGGGCGCATCGGCCAAGACGGTCGAAAACACCGTCACCCAGGTGATCGAGCAGCAGATGAGCGGGCTCGATCACTTGCTCTATCTCTCATCGACGAGCGACGACTCGGGCACGGCCACCATCACGCTGACGTTCAATGCCGGGACGAACCCCGACATTGCGCAGGTTCAAGTGCAAAACAAGCTGTCGCTCGCGACGCCCTTGTTGCCGACCGTCGTGCAGCAACTGGGCACCAAGGTCACGAAATCGAGCAGCAGCTTCTTGCTCGTGCTCGCGTTCGTCTCCGAAGACGGCAGCATGAGCCGGTACGATCTGGCCAATTACGTCGCTTCGCACATTCAAGATCCGATCAGCCGCCTCGATGGGGTGGGCACCGTCACGCTGTTCGGCACGCAGTACGCGATGCGGATCTGGCTCGATCCGACCAAGCTCACGAATTACAGCTTGACGCCGGGCGATGTCGTCACCGCGTTGCAGCAGCAAAACGTGCAGATTGCCGGCGGCCAGCTCGGCGGCACGCCTGCCGTGCCCGGCCAGATGTTGCAGGCGACCATCACCGAACAAACGCTGCTCCGTACGCCGACGGATTTCGGCGACATCCTGCTGAAGGTGAATGCGGACGGTTCGCAGGTGCGGATCAAGGATGTGGCGCGCATCGAACTGGGCGGCGAAACGTATAACTTCGATACGAAGTACAACGGGCAGCCGACGGCCGGCATGGGCATCCAGCTCGCCACCGGCGCCAATGCGCTGCAAACGGCGAAGGAAGTGCGCGCGAAGATCGACGAATTGTCGAAGTACTTCCCGCATGGGCTTGTCGTGAAGTATCCGTACGACACGACGCCATTCGTGCGCCTCTCGATCGAGGAAGTGATCAAGACGCTGCTCGAAGGGATCGTGCTCGTCTTCCTCGTGATGTACCTGTTCCTACAGAACCTGCGCGCGACGCTGATTCCGACGATTGCCGTGCCCGTGGTGCTGCTCGGGACGTTTGCGATCATGAACGCGGTCGGCTTCTCGATCAACGTGCTGTCTATGTTTGGGCTCGTGCTGGCTATCGGGTTGCTCGTCGACGATGCGATCGTCGTCGTCGAAAACGTCGAGCGCGTGATGAGCGAGGAAGGGCTTTCGCCACGCGAGGCGACGCGCAAGGCGATGGGGCAGATCACCGGGGCGCTCGTCGGGGTGGCGCTCGTGCTGTCGGCCGTGTTTGTGCCGGTGGCGCTGTCGGGCGGCTCGGTCGGGGCGATTTATCGTCAGTTCTCGCTGACGATCGTCTCGGCGATGATTCTGTCGGTATTGGTCGCGTTGGTATTGACGCCTGCGCTTTGCGCGACGATTTTGAAACCGATCCAACCGGGCGAGCATGCGGCTACGACCGGATTTTTCGGCTGGTTCAACCGGAGCTTCGACAAGAGTCGCGATAAATACCACAGCGGCGTGCATCACATCATTCGCCGCTCGGGCCGCTGGCTCGTCATCTATCTCGTCGTCATCGTGGCGGTGGGGTTGCTGTTCGTGCGGTTGCCGAAATCGTTCCTGCCCGACGAAGATCAAGGCCTCATGTTCGTGATCGTGCAGACGCCGACGGGCTCGACGCAAGAGACGACGGAGCGCACGCTGTCGAACATCTCCGATTATTTGTTGACGCAAGAGAAGTCCGTCGTCGAATCGGTGTTCACGGTGAACGGCTTCAGCTTCGCGGGCCGCGGCCAGAACTCGGGCCTCGTCTTCGTGCGGCTGAAGGATTACGGCTTGCGGCAAGGCGCCGATCAAAAGGTGCAGGCGGTGATCCAGCGGATGTTCATGCACTACTCGCGTTATAAGGACGCGATGGTGATTCCGTTCAATCCGCCGTCCATTCCCGAGCTCGGCACCGCCTCGGGTTTCGATTTCGAGCTGACCGATAACGCTGGCCTCGGCCACGACACGTTGATGGCGGCGCGCAATCAGTTGCTCCAGATGGCCGCCAAGGATCCGACGCTCGCGCTTGTGCGGCCGAACGGGCTTAACGATACGCCGCAGTTCAAGATCGACATCGATCGAGAAAAGGCACAGGCCCTCGGCGTCTCGCCGCAAGCGATCGATCAGACCTTCTCGGTGGCGTGGGCTTCGCAATACGTGAACAACTTCCTCGATACCGACAATCGGATCAAGAAGGTGTACGTGATGGCCGATGCGCCGTTCCGCATGACGCCGCAGGATATGGATCACTGGTACGTGCGCAACGCCTCGGGAACGATGGTGCCGTTCGGTTCGTTCGCGACGGGGCGTTGGACGTTCGGCTCACCCAAGCTCGAGCGCTATAACGGCATCTCGTCGATGGAAATCCAAGGGGCGGCCGCGCAAGGCAAGAGTACGGGCCAAGCGATGCAGGCGATGCAGAAGATCGCGGCGAAGCTGCCGGCCGGCATCGGTTATTCGTGGACGGGGCTGTCGTTTCAGGAAATCCAATCGGGTTCGCAAGCGCCGATTCTGTACGGCGTCTCGATCCTCGTCGTGTTCCTGTGCTTGGCGGCGCTCTACGAGAGCTGGTCGATTCCGTTCTCGGTGATCATGGTCGTGCCGCTCGGCGTGATCGGCGCGCTGATCGCCGCGACGCTGCGTGGGCTGGAGAACGACGTGTTCTTCCAAGTCGGCTTGCTGACGACGGTGGGCCTATCCGCCAAGAACGCGATTCTGATCGTCGAATTCGCCCGCGAGCTTCAGCGCGGCGAGGGCATGGGGCCGGTCGAGGCGGCGATGGAAGCGGCGCGGTTGCGGCTGCGTCCGATCTTGATGACGTCGCTCGCGTTCATTCTCGGCGTGCTGCCGCTCGCTATCAGCAATGGCGCAGGCTCGGCCAGCCAGCATGCGATCGGCACGGGGGTGATCGGCGGTATGTTGACGGCGACGTTCCTCGCCATCTTCTTCATCCCGATGTTCTTCGTCGTGATCCGTGCGAAGTTCGCGGGCGAAGCGGAAGACGCGGACGAAGCCGAGCGTCGAGCGCAAGCGCATCATGCCGCGCCGCATTCGCTGCCGGGCCAAGGCGAGAACAAGAACGGCGACGAGGGGAATTGACGATGAACATTCGACATCATTCGGCCACGGCGATCGCCGTCGCGTGCTTGGCCGCCGGCTGTACGTTTCAGCCGAAGTATGAACGTCCCGCTGCGCCTGTGGCGGCCGCATTCCCGGCCTCGGGCGTCTACGCGACGCAGCCGGCCACGAACGCCGGCGATACGGCGAACGGGCGGGCGGCCGTCGACATCGGCTGGCGCGAGTTTTTCTCCGATCCGCGCTTGCAGCGGCTGATCGACGTCGCGCTCGTCAACAACCGCGATTTGCGCGTGGCCGTGCTGAACGTCGATGCGGCGCGCGCGCAGTATCGGATCACGCGCTCGCAGCTGTTCCCGGCCATCAATGCGCAAGCGACCAAATCGGTGCAACGCGTGCCGAGGGACCTCTCGCCGAGCGGCCTGACGATCTCGCAGGAGTATCAAGTCGGGCTCAACGCCTCGTGGGAGATCGACTTTTGGGGGCGCGTGCGCAGCTTGAAGGACCAGGCGCTCGAGCAGTATTTATCGACGGCGCAGGCGCGCAAGGCGGCGGAGATTTCGCTCGTGGCGCAGGTGGCCAATCAGTACCTGCAGATGCTCGCCGTCGACGATCTGTTGAAGATCACCGACGATACGCTGAAGACGGCCGAGGCGTCCTATTCGCTCACGAAGCTGCAATTCGATAACGGGACGGGCTCCGAGCTGGACCTGCGCCAAGCCGAGACGATCGTCGAGCAGGCGCGCGCGAATCGCGAAGCGCAGGCGCGAGCACGTGCGCAAGCCGAGAATGCGCTGGTGCTGCTGATCGGCGAGCCGTTGCCCGACGATCTGCCGCCGGGCCGCGCGTTGGACACTCAGAATCTGCTCACGGATATCCCGGCGGGATTGCCGTCCGATTTGCTGACGCGTCGTCCCGACATCATGCAGGCCGAGGCCACGCTGCGTGCGGCGAATGCGAATATCGGCGCGGCGCGGGCGGCGTTTTTTCCGCAGATTTCGTTGACGAGTTCGTTCGGCACGGCGAGCCCCACGCTGGGCGGTTTGTTCAAGCCCGGCTCGGCCGCATGGGCATTCGCGCCGCAGATCAAGCTGCCGATCTTCGAGGGCGGGCAGAACATCGCCAACCTCGATTTGGCCAACGTGCAAAAGCGGATCGACGTGGCGCAGTACGAGAAGGCGATCCAATCGGCGTTCCGCGAAGTGGCCGACGATCTGGCCGCGCGTAGCACGTACGACGGGCAGATCGGGGCGCTGGAACGCACGACGTTCGCACAAACGCGCACGCTCGATCTCTCGCAACTGCGGTACAAGAACGGCGTCGATAGCTACTTGCAGGTGCTGACGGCGCAGACGAATCTCTATACGGTGCAGCAGTCGCTCGTCAATGCGCGCGCGGCGCGGTTGGAGAATCTCGTCAATCTGTACGTGGCGCTCGGCGGTGGGTGGATCGCGAATACGGGTGAAACGCCGCGGCCGGCTGATGCGGCGGGGGGCAATGCGGCGGCGTCGCCCGCTGCGGCATCGGCGCCGGCGCCTGCATCGGCGAACACAGCCGGTTAGTGTCGGCGCGGGTGCGTGAAGCGAAACGACGGTGAATCATCTTCGCCGTCGCGTCAGCAGCACCTCCATGACCCTCGGGGTGTGGGGTGAATGAGATGAGATGGATCGTCCCGATCCTCACTCGGCCAACTACGCTGAGTGAGGATTTTGCTTTTTCAGGACGATACCGGGCCAACTGCGCCCCACAGCGCTCGAATTGCTGCGATCCCGTGCGCCCCCGCATCACGCGCTTGCGCCAAGGTATCGAGGCTCATTCCACCGAGCGCATAGACGGGAATATCGGTGAGCGTGACGAGTTCGCTAAACCGCGGCCAGCCCAACGGCGTAGCGGTAGTATGCGTGGCCGTCGGCAGGACCGGCGAAACGGTGATGAGATCCGCGCCTATCTCGTTCGCATGCAGAATTTGAGCCGCATCGTGGCAGGCGGCCGAAACGAGCAGGCCGGGCGGGAGCGGCCTAAAGCTGGAAGCCATCAGCCGCGTGCTGGTGAGATGGATCCCGTCGGCTTGAACCGATCGCACCGTCTCTACCGGCGCATTCAGCAGCAACCGCGCCTCGTGGCGCCGGCAGCAGACCAGCGCCTGTTCGGCGAGCGCTTCGTATTGCATTGCGGGCAACGTCTTGGCCCGCAGCTGCACGAGCCGAACTCCGTTTGCCAAAGCGCGCTCCAACTGCTCGATGAACGCCGACAAAGGCTCATTCGCCGAAGGTTCGGGCGTGACGAGATAGGTAGGCGGCAAACCGATTGAAGTGGCCATCGAGTGTCGGGGAAGGTTAAGGGATTACAGGCCGATGATAAGACTGGCCGTGAGCTGGGCATAGCCGAATCGTTCAAGCTGCTACGGATGCGACGCTCGCATCGATTCATGAGGCAAACGTAGAACGCGACAGGCGCGACGTTAGCCCCATGGCGACACGATACACTCGCGTGCTGGTCCGCCCCGTTTCCCTTCAACTGATAGCCGCCTCGGCGGGCAACTGGTCTACGAAAGACAGCGGCGGACAACGATCAGGTCTGGTCGTGCGGGGGTTACACAAGTGTGATCGAGGCAATAGATCAACTAAAGGCGCCGCCAATTCCAGTTGCCCGAGCTACCACTTACATGTCAATTGCTCGCTTGACATCAAATACCTCCCCGCCTACATTCATTCCAAACGGGCAATAGACCGATGCCCGCCGTAGTGCAGTCGTCTTACGCGAAAACCAGCGCGGTTCCACAAAAAGTCGAACGACCGACAGGGGATTCCCATGAAACGCCGGCACTACATGTGGTTCGCTTTAACGATTTCTTTTTTCGCTTTCATCAATCCAATCTCAGCCAACGCAACCTGCGCGTCTTTGCCCAACAATCTCGCGAATGGCCAATTGGCCGATGCGAGCCAGGTCATGGGTAATTTCACGAGCTTGCTTGGATGTATCAACGCAAACGGGACCATCAATTCCGGTGTTGCAGGGCAGGTCGGTGTGTACGGTTCAAGTGGGGGCACTATCTCGGGCGAAACACCTTCGAACATGCTGGATTCCGCATTCGGCACAACTCAAGGTTCGCTTTTATATCGCAGTGCAAGCGGCTGGCTATCATTACCACCAGGCGCACCCGGGCAGATTCTTTCGACCGGGGGATCAAATGGCAATCCTTCGTGGACGAACGGCAGCGCAGGTTCGACCAGCCCGTACTACGCGAGCCTTCAAACTCCTTCGGCGAGCGCGTTTTCTCTCGTGACGGGAACGGGTGTTGCGGCAACGCTCTCGGATATGGCGAGCGGCCGCGGGGTGACGCTGAACCATACAGGCAACGGCACCAATACGATGTCGAGTATGGAACAAGCCGTTTTATCGCAGTCTGCGTTCACAGTCACAACATGCATTTATCTGGCGTCGTCGCTAACGAGCAACTGGTTTGTGGGTATAGGCGTATCCGATAGCAGCGGAAAGTACGATGCGTTCGGTTGGAGAAATAGCGGCACCCTAGGGATTTTCAACGAATTTCAATTCAGCAGCATCAATGCTTATTACACATCTACATCACTCTTCGGTGCGTTCAATCCGAACGGCCCCATCTGGCTACGACTGCAACTCGCCAGCGGAAATTTCGTCTTTTCCGCATCATTCGACGGTGAAAATTGGGAAACCGTTCAAACGGTGAGCGCGACGCACTACCTTACCTCGTCGCTCTCCAAAGTCGGCATTATCATTGACAACAACAGCGCGCATCACGTGATCGTCGACGATCTTTCTTGGGCGCAGACCACGCCCTGATTTAGAACAACAATAGTCGGTAATCTAAAGGAAAATTCCTATGATCGCCGCCATTCGAGCGCTCATTTGCATCACACTCGTATCGCTCGCTTGTTTCACTCCCAAACCGGCGGTGGCAGGATGGGGATCCACGCTCTCCGATGGATGCCAGACTAGCTGCAGCACGCCGCAACAAGTATGTGACTACTGGGGGAATTTCTATGGCGGCGGCTGCTTGAGCGTCGGGCCGCCCGAATACAGCAATACGGGCAGGATTTTAGGCATGGTGATCAAGATGGGCTATCTGAACGCCGAGCCCGTCATTACCTCGAGCGCGTACACATACTGCACTACGCCGTATGTAGACGACGGTTTAGCGCCTAACGGATGTTCGCTTGCCGTAACCGTTCCATTGAAGCAGCTTGGCTGCGGGTGTTCGGGGCAAGACGTCGTAGGCAATCCTATCACCATCAATATCGGCAACAAGTTCGAGAGCGCCGTCGACTTCCAGACCCAGGGGCAGGATTCGTTAGCGTTTATCCGCTACTACAACAGCCAGATGCCGCAAAGCTCCTTCCTCGGGTATGGCTGGCGATCAAATTTCGATAGAGGCTTTCGATCTCTGTCATCGTCGGTCGTACTTTTCACGCGGCCGGACGGCTCCACCTATTCGTTTACCAACTCATCCGGCACGTGGCTGCCCAGCGATCCGGACGTGAATGCACAGCTCACGTCGTTGGGCTCGGCTGGTTGGGTGCTCACCGATCAAAACGACAACGTTGAAACCTACACTGCCGCCGGTCAGCTTTCATCGATAAAGACGCGATCGGGCTACGAGCAAGATCTCGCCTACGACGCCAACGGTAACCTCACTTCGGTGACCGATTCATTCGGACGCACGTTGACCTTCACGGTCACAAACGGGGTCATCCATACGATGACCGACCCCGACGGCAAGGTCTACACGTATAACTACGGGGATCTGGTGACGTCGACCAGCCAACTCGTGAACGTGATATTCCCAGGAAGTAACGCACCGACGGTGCAATACGTGTACGAGAACGCGTCATATCCCTATGCGCTGACGGGCATCATCGACGAGAAGGGAAATCGATACGCCACGTGGGGTTACGATTCGACGCTGCGAGCGACAAGCAGCCAACACGCCGGCGGCGCCGATACGACGACGCTGAGCTACAGCTTGGACAGTAGCGGGCTCGGGACCGTAACGACGACAAATGCGCTGGGCAAGCAACTGACTTATACGCTTAGCTCCGTCGCGGGCGTTGGCAAAATCACTAGCATCGCTGGCCTGGCGAGCGCCCACACGCCGGCCACGACGGAAAGCTTCACGTACGACGCGAACGGGTATGTCGCTAGCCATACCGATAACAACGGAAACGTCACGAAATATATCAATGACACTCGCGCCCACGTCACCAGCGAGACCGATGCATTTGGAACATCGCTCGCTCGGACGATTACCACGACCTGGGATTCGACTTACAACGTGCCGACTGAGAAAGTTCAGCCGGGACTGACGACGGACTATACCTATACATCCGGCCTGCTGACCCAGAAGACGGAAACGGACACCACCACCGCGTCGCTTCCGTACAGCACCAACGGAACCGTAAGAACGTGGGCGTACACCTACTACCCTTACGGGCTGCTCCATACGATCGACGGCCCGCTTGCGGGGAGCGGCGATACGGTCACTTACACGTACGACAGTCACGGCTGCGTAGCTTCCTTTACCGATGAAGTCGGGCACACGAGCACGATCACCTCCGTGAACGGACGCTGTGAGCCGTTGGCGTCGACCGATCCGAACGGCGTTGCGACGAACTACGGCTACGACGATCGAGGCCGGATCACCTCCATCACACTCAATCCCGGCGCGAATCAATCGCAGACGAGTTTTGCGTACGATCTTGCGGGAAACTTGACGGTGATCACCTTCCCGGACAACTCGACGTTAACCTACGGATATGACGATGCGCACCGGCTGACCTCGATCACGAACAATCTGAGCGAAAGCATCACGTATACGTTGGACGCCCTGGGCGATCGAACGGCGACAGTCGTCAAATCGGCCTCTTCGGTCGTCACGAAACAGCAATCGGCAACCTTCGATGAACTGGGCCGAGTGCTCGCGAACATCGGAGCAGCGTCGCAAACTACCTCGTATACCTACGACCCCGACAGCAACGAAATCACGACCACCGATCCGCGCAGCAAGGTCTACGGCCATACCTTCGATGCATTGAATCGCTTAAGCGAAGAAACCGATCCGGACGCAGCGCACACGATCATCGCGTACAACGGCAAAGACGAAGTGGTCGGCATTACGGACGCCCGCTCCCTCGCCACGAGTTATGTGCGCGATGGCTTCGGCGATGTCATCCAACAGACTAGTCCCGATACCGGTACCGACGTTTTCTGGTACGACGCCAACGGCAACGTCATCAAAAAGGTGAACGCTCGCAGTATCGAAACGGATTTCACCTACGACTCGGCCAGTCGTGTTCTCACGAAGACCTTCCCGACAGCATCCGCGGAAAACGTCAGCTTCGGCTACGACGCCACGGGCAGCGGAAACAAAGGGATCGGCCGTCTGACCTCGGTCACCGATCAAAGCGGATCGACGGCTTTCGTCTACGATGCGCTAGGCCGTGTCGCATCGGATACACGCGTTGTTTCGGGCAATTCGTTTTCCACGGCTTATACCTACGACGCCGCGGGAAACGTCCTCACCGAAATTTATCCTTCAGGACGGATCGTCACCTACACGCGCGATGCGCTGGGCCGAATCTCCAGTGCGACGACGCAGCAAAATTCCGGTGCGACAGCCGTATCGATTGTCACCGGCGCATCGTACGAACCGTTTGGTCCCCTCGCCGGTTTTACATTCGGCAATGGTCTGGTTGCCTCCTTCACGTTCGATCAGGATTACCAACTCACGGCCATTAGCACTGCCAACGGTGCGACGACCGTTCAAAACTTAACCAACGGCTTCGACCCGTCCGGCAACATCACCTCCATCACCGATCATCTGACCTCCCCGCGCACCCAAAGCCTGACCTATGACGATCTGAACCGGGTAGCGACAGCGAGCGGCGCCTATGGATCGCAAAGCTACAGCTATGACGGCGTGGGCAATCGGCTCTCGCGTACAGCCAATGGTTTAACCGACACGTATGGCTACTCATCGACCTCGAACCGCCTGAGCTCGGTCACGTCCTCGGGCGGCAACGTGCGCAGCTTCACTTATGCGGCGAGCGGCCAGCTCACGCAGGACGTGCGCGATCCCAGCAACACCTACACCTTCACTGTGAACGCCAACGGGCGCACTAGCGGCGCTTCGCTGAACGGCACGGTGGTGGGCAACTATCTTTACAACGCCTTTGGGCAACGGGTGCAGAAGGTCGCGAGCGGCGCCACCACGCAGCTCGTATTCGATCGTAGCGGGCGCCTGCTGGAAGAAGCCGACGGCTCAGGCGCGGGGCTTAGAGACTATCTCTGGCTCGACAGCTTGCCGGTGGCGATGGTCGACAATACCGGCGCAAGCCCGGCGATTTATTACATTCATACGGATCAGTTGGGCACGCCACAGAAGATGAGCGACGGCTCGGCTAACATCGTGTGGAACAACTTGTCGGATCCTTTCGGCAACGCGCTGCCGACGCAAGGAACGATGTGGGGTGCGGCGAATTGGGGCGGCTTCAACTGGGCCGTGACGATGCTGTCGTTGAGCGACCTGCGCTTTCCGGGGCAGTACTTTGATGGTGAGACCGGGCTGAATCAGAACTGGTATCGCGATTATGATCCGACGATCGGGCGGTATGTGCAGAGCGATCCGGTGGGGGTGATTGCTGGTATCAATACCTACGCCTATGTGGAAGAGAACCCTATTAGCTATGTTGATCTGGATGGTCTAAACCCGGTCGCGGGGGTATTTGTTGGCGCTGATATTGGCACGGCAATTCTTCCTGGCCCAGGAACAGTAGCTGGAGCAATATTGGGAGCGGCCCTAGGAGCGGGTATCGGGATTGTGGTCGATCAGGCTATGGAGTCTCGGTCGCGTGCAGGGGGGGAAGAACACTTGCCCACAGTCAACCCGGGGCGGGATTGCAATGGAAATTGCAATCCGTGTCCCCCAGGTAAAAGGTGGTATGTGGCGCGACCGGGGCATGGGCATCGGAAAGGCTACTGGCATGAGATTAGATACAACCAGGACCCTCGTACTTGCACGTGCTATCCTGACCGTCCAAGTCGCGGCTTGCAAGGGAAATAGGGGTAAAAAATGGATGATATTTCTGACTTAATGCTTGAATTCAAGGAGGCAATCCGGCATTCATGGAATACATATTTCGCACCAAGTCGAAGCCCGATGTCTGCCGATATTCAAGAAGCGTTTAACAACGTTGAAATTGGGCTGTTTCAGGCGATAGTTCTCTCACCCTTAGGGATATTCGAAAGGGCGCGTGAGTACCGGAAACATCCGCTTTCGTTTATTATCGTCAAGCCTGTCTCTGAGTTGCGTGAAGTGCCAATGCAGATTGGATCGCGCGATGCTAAAAATAACATTAAATGGGGAATGCCGATTTCAATAGATGCTCAATCAGACATGACGCTCGAGTTTTACGATTTCTTTGATTGGTACTCCTACGGACACATTGACCTTCCCTACGTCAGAGTACGCGTCCGCGACCTGCCAGGGCAGAACAAATTACAAGGAAACATTGCGTTAATTGAGCAGCATGTGTGCCGGTTCTTCTTCTCGAAAAATTAATAAACTGCCCCTGAAGACTATCAGATCCTCGTAGCTCGATAGGTACTTTTTCGACAGCCTGCCGGTGGCGATGGTGCGCGGTACCGGCGCGAGCCCGGTGATCTATTACATTCATACGAATCAGTTGGGCACGCCACAGAAGATGAGCGACGGCTCGGCTAACATCGTGTGGGACAACTGGTCGGATCCTTTCGGCAACGCGCTGCCCACGCAAGGAACGATGTGAGGTGCGGCGAATTGGGGTGGCTTCAACTGGGCCGTGACGATGCTATCGTTGAGCAATCTGCGCTTTCCGGGGCAGTACTTTGATGGTGAGACCGGGCTGAATCAGAACTGGCATCGCGATTACGATCCAACGATCGGACGGTATGTGCAGAGTGATCCGGTGGGGTTGATTGCTGGTATCAATACCTACGCCTATGTTGGAGGCGATCCGATTGATTTTACCGATCCGAGCGGAATGCAAGCATGCGTTCCATTTGGACATGGAGCGCGACACTTAGTGGGAACTGGACTGAGTCAATCAGCAGTGGAAGATGCCATTACTAGCGAAGTTATGGCCATCTCACCATTTTCAACTCCCGGCGCGCCTTATTGAGGGGCGGTAAACATCAATGGTATTAGCGTGCAATATAGGGCTATGCCGCTTGGTGGAGGCCGGACTCATGTAGGAACCTATATTCCATGATAAACATCGTCTATAGACCACCAAGCGAAGCGGAGCAGAACCTTTTGAACTTGCTTACCGCTGCCGACTTCCCAGGCGCCGCCGCAGCGAGACAACAGCTTAGTGCGTGCCTTGTGCGGCCTCTTGATTCTGAAGGGAGCCTTCAGCTCCAAGTGCCGGCAACACCGCTGGCTGACGTGAAGTTCAGGATCCCGGTGGAACTTTACGCCAACGATCTTGACGGTACGCCGGTTCATGTATTGCTCCACGTTATAAACGGTCGATGTTCGGAACTCGAAATCTACAAAGATGCGCCGACGCCGGTGTTGGCGCTCCCCAGCCAATGGGAGTATTTCATTCCCACGCAGACAATCTAGCAGTCGAGTAGCAGCCCCGGCGCCCATAGTTGGTAATGCCATCCCATGCCCGAGGTGGTGTAACGAGGTTCGCCAGTGATGCGAGAGACCGGAGAATAAGCCGTACAGATTCGCTGCAGGCGTTGGCGACGATCTGAATCGGCGGCTTGCTGGCGACGTTGACTCTGCCCGCGGCGATGACGGGTGCAACCTACGACGTAGGCTCGGCTGACAAACTAGGCGGCTACGTCGTTGACCTATGATGCGAACGGCAATATGAGCGCCCTCAAAGCGCCAACCGCGGCGCCACATAAGCGCCATACTGCGGCCCCAAGCCCCACGACTGCACGGGAATTCGATAGCCGCTGACGAAATGCCCTTGGATGTACTTATCGCTGCCGCCGTACGATCCATCGACATGAAACGCCGCGAACGCGACGACGGGCACATAGCTGTGCGTGTCGATTTGCTGCGCGACGGGCACGACGATCGTCACGCCCACCGGCACATCGCTGTAGATCGTCGTCTTGACGCCGGGCTCGATCCAGATGTTGTCGCCGATCGAAATCGGCCCGGAATTGCCCGATGCGATCAGGCCGCGTACGGTGGGCACATCGTTGGCATTGGTTAAAAACGATGTCCATTGCCCCGCTTCGCAGGTTCCCCCGTAGAGTTGCCCGTTGCCGACTTGGAACTCATACGGTTGCCCCGTCGTGGGATCGATCATCGGCTCGTTCGTTTGCGCGTCCCAGTACTGGGTCAGCACGCACTGATCGATGACCATGGGAAAGAGGCCACCCGCCCCGACCGTCGAAGGGGCGGCGGCCACCGCGACGGCCGTGGCGCTCGTCGGCGTGCTCAGCAAATCGAGAAAACCGCCGAGCAGCAGCGAGACGGCGCCGCCGTTTTGGCTCGCGTTGCGCGTCACCGTCACCTGTACGGCGGGCGCATCGTAGGGCCCCGGTGTGATCGTCTGCGCTTGCAGTGTCGAAGGCGTGCCCGTCAAATTCCAGAATCCGGTTTGCACGTTGGCCGTGGTGAGCTTCGAACCGTCCGATTTGTTCAGCGAAACAGCCGCGCTCGTCGCACTGGCGGCGTCGGGCCAGTCGGGGCCGTCGCTGCCCGAAAGCAGCTTCGATGCGCCCGCGAGCGCGGCGGCGTCGGCGGCATTCTGCAGCTCGTTGCGCACGGTAGCCACGCGCGGCAGATCGACGGCGAACGCGCCGAACGTCAGCAGAATCGACACGGTCAACAAAAACCAAAGCGGCACCGAGCCGCGCTGGCGACGCAGCATCACACGTTCCGACGTACGACGCGGCGCTCGTCTACTCATAGTCCATGACCGTCGTCGCGTTGACGGTCACGGGCCCCGTCAACGAACTGAATGCGGAACCCAGGACGAGCCCTTCATAGGTGTAGGTCACCGTCACCGTCAGCGGGCTGCCCGGCGAGGTGCCGGCCGATTGATCGACGTTGACGACGGGCGTCGTCGCCGTGCCGCCCGTAACTAAGTTGTTTTGCGCGTACGAGAGCGCCACGGCGGCCACGTCGCTGGCGGCCATCTGCGGGACGCGCACGACCACCCCGGCCCGTGCGGCTTCGCGGCTCGCGTTCGTGATGACGGCTTTGTCGCACAGCAGCAGGCTCGTATCGACGATGCCGAACAAGACCGTCATCAGAAACGGAAACACGAGCACGAACTCGAGCGCGACGACGCCGCGCTCGTCCGAAGCGACGCGCGCGAGCCGATTCACTGCACGGCCTCCGCTATCGGCGCCGGCGAGGCGTGTACGGCTTGCACGCGCACGGCATCGTCGGCCGCGATGTCGCCGGCGGCGGCATTTCCGTCACTTGCGCCCTCGGCAGAGCTCGGCCCCGCCGACCACCGCTCGCGTAAGCTGCGATAGAACTGCAAGTTATCCTCGGCCGAGGCCGCGGGCATATCGGCGGTCAAGATCTGCTTGGCCGCTTCGGCATTGCCGAGCACGCCATAGGCGAGCGCGAGATTCTCGCGCGCTTGGGCCGGCGCGTCGGGCAGGCCCGCGATATCGAGCAGCACATTCGCGCCGTCGCGCACGCGCCGATCGAGAATCAACGACAAGCCGAGATTGGCCTTTAGGCCTTGCGCTTCGGGATGTCGCGCGAGCGCGGCGCGATAGACCGTTTGCGCTTCGCCGTGCTTGCCCTGCAGATCGAGCGCCGCGCCGAGCCCTTCGGCGGCGACCGCATTGTCGGGATGGGCGTTGAGGAGCTGCCGGTAGCGCGAGACGGCTTCGTCCAATCGCCGCTCGCGCAGCGCAACGCGCGCAAGACCGAGCTGCGCGCGCGGATCGGTCGGCGCAGCGGCGGCCACTTGCCGGTAGAGCACGCCCGAACGCGCCAGATCGCCGGTTTGATAGATCGCATCGGCCAGGCCGAGTTCGGCCGGCAGCGATCTCGGATCGGCCTTGAGCGTGCGCTCGAACAGCGAAATCGCCAGTTGCGTATCGCCGCTCTCGAGCGCGCTCTCGGCGATGCGCAAGTCGGTGCTCTTATCGGTTCCGCGCTCGGAGAGCACCGGACGCGTCTCGACGCGCGGTCCGCTCGCGCAGCCCGTCAGCAACGCGGCAGCCAACGACGACATCGCCAAGGCGGCGACGAACAGGCGCCGCGACGGAAGTGGGATCGAATGCATACAACCTCCCATGGTCGATTCGACCATCGATTCATTCAGTGGTGAAACACCGCGATCAGCCGAATCACGGCTGGCCCGGCTGCGATCAGCGCGACGGTCGGCATGATGAACAGCATCATCGGCAGCGTCATCTTCGGCGCCAGCTTCGCGGCTTTTTCTTCGAGCGCGATGATCTGCATCGAGCGCTCAGTGCGTGAAAGCATGCGCAGCGATTGCGTGATCGGCGTGCCGTATTGCTGCGATTGCACGAGCGTCGTTACGAGCGCACGCATCGAAGTCAAGCCGATGCGCGCCGCCATCGCGTTCAGCGCGCTCGCGCTGTCGCCACCGATTTGAAGCTGATCGGCCGTGACCGAAAACTCGTCGGCGAGCGCGGGACAGATCGTGCGCAGCTCGGCGGCCACGCGCTTGATCGCCACGACGAGGCTGTTGCCGGCGTTGGTGCAGATGACGAGCAGATCGAGCGCATCGGGCAGCGCGCCGGCGATGGCGCGTTGGCGGCGCTTGATGGCGAAGCGCAGGCCATACTCGGGGAACATCATGCCGATCACGAACGCCGCCGCCATCATCAATAGGCGCATCACGAAGTACGCGCCGAGCCGCGGAATGTGCGGCGCTAGAACGATGGCGCCGAAGGCGAGCGCGGCGCCGCAGACGATCTTCAAGCCGGCGAGGATCGACACGGCTCGCGCTTCGCGAAAGCCCGCCGAGGCGAGCCGCGTCGCGAGCTTGCCGCGCTCTGCCGAATCGATGATCGGCATCCGTTCGCCGATCGTGGCCACCTTATGGGCGAGCCGTTGCGGGACGTTTTGTCCCTGCGCTTGCGCGCTGGCCTGCGTCACCCCTTGCCGGACCCGCTGCGCGATGCGCGAACGCATCCCGGTCCCGCGCACGACGAGCCACAACGTGGCGGCTATCAGCAACGCGACGAGCGCGATATTCATCCAAAGGTCGGTCCGGTTCATCGCGAAGTGTCCAGATTCGAAATCTTGCGGATCAGCGAAAGCCCGATCACCAGCAGCACCGCGGCGAGCACGAGCATCTTGTGGCCGGCGCGCGTATTGAACAGCAGCGACACGTAAGGGCGGTTGACGAGATACAGAAAACCCATGATGAAAAACGGCACACCCGAGATGATCTTGCTGGCGATGCGGCCTTCCGCCGTGAGCGCCTTCGTCTTGGCGCGGATGTCGCGCCGCGAGCGCACGATGCCGGCCAAGTTCTCGAGCGTCTCGGCGAGATTGCCGCCCGTTTCGCGTTGCAGGACGAGGCACACGGCGAAGAACGAGAAGTCGGCCAATTGCAGCCGCTCGGCCGCTTGTTCGAGCACGTCTTTCACTTCGGCCCCCACGAGCAACGCATCCCCCATCGTGCGAAACGTCGAGCGAACCGGCTCTTCGCTTTCCACGCCGGCGGTGCAAATGGCTTGCACCGCCGGAATACCCGCCCGCACGGCGCGGATGATGAGGTCGAGCGTGTCGGGAAACACGGCGAGAAAGCGCTGCTTGAAGCGCGCGATGATGAGCACGTAGACGGCGCGCACCGCGATCAACGCATCGACGAGCGCGCCGAGCACGCGCGTCCAAAACGGCAGCCCCGCGAGCGAGGCGGCGACGAACGAGGCGAGGCCGGCCAACAGGGCGACGATCACGATCTTGCGTACGCCCGCGCGGCCCGCGATCGTTTCGATGCGCTGGCGCTTGGCATAGAGCCACGTTTGCCAGGCGGGCTCGTCGCCATGATGGCGCTCGAGGCTCACGAGTTGATGCGACGGCTTATCGCTGCGCGCCTGGCGGTTCGCCGTCTGCGGATCGCGCAAGGTGGCCACGCGCTGTGCGATCCGTTGCGTGGGCTGCTTGCGCGCCATCTCGCGCAACGAGCGCACGAAGAGCCCGGCGATCACGATGGTGAAGAAGGCGCCGGCGGCGACGACATCGGCGGGCGTCACGATTGCATCGCTCCGATTAACTGCTCTTCGAGGCCGTAGTAGGCGGCGCGCTGGGCGAAGGCCGGGCGCAGCGAGGAAGACTCGAACATGCCGCGCACCTGGTCCTCATAGCCGCCCGCGTTGAAGCGGAAGGCGAACAAATCTTGCGTAATGACGACATCGCCTTCCATCCCGGAAATTTCGGTCACGCGCGTGACGCGCCGCATGCCGTCGCGCATTCGCTCGATTTGCAAGATCATGTGAACGGCGCTCGCGATCTGGCGGCGAATCGAGGTGAGCGGCAGATTGCCGTTGGCCATCATCACCATGCTTTCGAGCCGCGTGATCGCGTCGCGCGGCGTATTGGCGTGAACCGTCGTCATCGAGCCGTCGTGGCCCGTGTTCATCGCCTGCAACACATCGAATGCTTCGGTGCCGCGCGTCTCGCCGAGGATGATGCGATCGGGGCGCATCCGCAGCGCATTGCGCACGAGATCGCGTTGCGAAATGCCGCCGAGGCCTTCGCTGTTTTCCGGCCGGGTTTCGAGGCTCACGACGTGCGGCTGTTGTAGTTGCAGCTCGGCCGCGTCCTCGATCGTCACAATGCGTTCGTGCGGATCGATGAAGTTCGACAATGCGTTGAGCAGCGTCGTCTTGCCCGAGCCCGTGCCTCCCGAGATCACGATGTTCAGACGGCAGGCGCTGGCGATGCGCAACACCTCGACCATCGCGGGAGAGATGTTGCCTTGCTGCGCCATTTTGCCGAGCGTGATGTTGCGCTTGGCGAATTTTCGGATTGAGATCGAAGCGCCGCGCAGCGCGATCGGAGGCAGCACGACGTTGACGCGGCTGCCGTCGGCCAGGCGCGCATCGACGAGCGGGCTGCTTTCGTCGACGCGGCGGCCGACCGCGGCGGCGATGCGTTGCGCGACATTGATCACATGCGCGTTGTCGCGGAACTTGAGCGGCGTGAGTTCGAGGCGTCCCGCGCGCTCGACATAAACCTGATCGGGGCCGTTGACGAGAATGTCGGTAACTTTCTCATCGGCGAGCAACGGTTCGATCGGGCCGACGCCGAACATGTCGTTGAGCATCTCGTCGACGATCAGCGCTTGCTCGGCCAGCGTGATCGTCAAGCGTTCGCGCGCGATCGCCTCGGCGGCGATCTGTTCAATGCCTTCCCGCACCTGTGAACGCGACATCATCAACGCAGCCGACATGTTCATCGACGAGAACACGGCCGAGCGGATCGTTTTGAACGTATCGGAGCGGATCAGCGCTTCATGGCGGTCGGCGGGCAGCGGTGAAGCCAAGTTGTTCGCGCGAGGCTCTGCGTCGGGCGCCGTTGCCGCGGACGGTGCGGTTGCCGTGGTCGGCAAGCTCGGCGCGAGCGGTGCGGCGTTTGCCGGTGCATCGGCTGTCGCCGATTGAGCCGGTGCGGCGCCCGCCTGCCGTGTTTCGCCCGCGCCTCGCGCACGCTCGCCCCCACGCGTGCGCGCATCGACGTGCTCCACATCCAGCGCCGCGCTCGATTGCGGCGCGAACGACGGTGCGTGGCTGCGGCGCCCGAACATCATGCCGCGCTCCGTTTGCGCAACAGGCGCGCATACCAAGGCGCAGCCGCGGCGACGGCTGGCGCGTCCGAGCCCGTGATCGCATCGGCCAGCGCCACGACCGCGCGCGCGAACGCCGAGTGCTTGCCTTCCGCGATTGCCTCGCCGAGATTTTCTGCGACGGCGAGTGTCTGCGGCTCGTAGGGAAACTCATGCACCGAGGCGCGGCCGAGCGCATGCACGAAATCGGCCTGGGCGACGCGGCCGCGCACCGGTTGCTGCGCATTGTTCAGGAGGACCGATACGGCGGCGTCGGCGGGTCGCCCTTCGGCGAAACGGCACAGACGCGCCGTCTCGCGCGCCGCATGCACGGAGCGATCGGCCACCACGTGAATCGTTTCGCAAGCGTCGAGCGATTCGTCGACGAATCCGCCGGCGCGCTGCGGCAAGTCGAGCACGACATAGTGGAAGTGACGCTTGAGCGCGGCGACGAGTTCGCCGACGGTGCCCGGGCGCAACGCGAGCGGCTGCTCGTAGGGCAACTCGGCGCTGAGCACGAACAACCGATCGCTCTGCGCGACGGCGGTTTGATGAATGAGCTGCTGATCGAGGCGCTGGGTGTTTTGCAGCAGCTCCGCCAGGCCGTTGTTGGTGACGACGCCGAGCATCGATGCGGCCGCGCCACCGTGAAGATCGAGATCGACATAGGCGATACGGCGGCGCGTCTTATCGGCCAAGTGCCGCGCGAGCGCGGTGGCGATCGTCGTCACACCGACGCCGCCCCGCGCGCCGATAAAGCCGATCGCTTTGCCGGCGCGCGCCGACGCCGACGGATCGCTCGCGGTCAACGCACGCTGCACGAGCTCGACCGTCAGTGGCTTCACGAGATAATCCTGCACGCCCATGCGCAGCAGCGAGCGAAACAACCCAACATCGTTGCGATCGCCGACCACGACCACGCTGACCGAGGGATCGACGACTTCCGCCAGCCGCATCAGATCGGAGACCGGCATCGACGAGCCGGAGACATCGACGAGCAGATGTCGCGGCGAATGCCCGAGGCCGCGCATCAGTTCGATGGCGTCGTCGATTTGTCCGCGTGTGACATACGCGTTGGCGATGCCTTGGTCGAGCATCAGATTCTTGACGACTTCTTCGCTGCTCGCGTCCCCCACGACGGCAACGATGCGATCGGTCGGCAGCGGCTGCGCGCGGCGATTGGCGGAGCGCAATTCGAATGCACCCATGGTGTCTGCGTCCTTAATGCGTGACCGACGTTGTCGTCGACGTCGATTTGAGCGGCTGCGCCCGTCCTTCTTCATAGGCGCGCACGGCGCTCGCGCCGAGCGCCGCATCGGCCCCGGCATACGGCTCGGGCGCGACGAGATCGGCAGGCCGGGCCAGCATGGCCGCGAGATTCGAATAAGTCGCGCAACCGAACGCCACGCCTGGCCGGCCTCGACCGGCGTCGATCATGTGCGACGGTTGGTTGAGTTGATCGCATGACGGGGCGATCGCTCGGCCGCCGCCGTCGGCGGTAAAGCCGATCACCGAATCGTTCGGCATGCCGAGCGGAGGATGTTCGGACATGCAGCCCGACAATGCGGAGGCGGCGACGATCGCCCCGGCGAGCGAAATAGTGCGTCGTGCTAATCGATGTTGCATCGCTCGGCTCCTTCTCGAATTCAGTACACGAAGCCGGCCGCGCCCACGAGCCGCGGCCCGTGTCCGGCGAGCGGATCCAGCCCGAGCGAGCGCTGCAGCGCGTACTCGACATCGCTGCTCGGCCGCGTCACGCTATCGAGCGCGTCGTGGGTTTGTCCGGGCCCGACCGGTTGCACGACGTAGGGCGTGACGATCACGACCACTTCGGATTTGTTGTTCAAATAATCCTTCGACGAAAACAGCTTGCCGAGCACCGGCAGGCGGCCGAGCCCGGGCAGTTGCGAGAGCACGTCGCTGCTCTTGCTTTGCAACAGGCCGCCGATGGCGAAGCTCTGGCCGCTCGCGAGCTCGACGGTGGTTTCGACGCGCCGCACCGTCAGCGCGGGAACTTTGATCGAGCCGGTCGTCACGCTGTTGGTCGGATCGATCTCGCTCACCTCGGGCCGCACCTTAAGGCTGATGCGATTGTTGGCCAGCACCGTCGGCGTGAAATCGAGCGAGACGCCGTAGGGCTTGAACTCGATCGTGATCGCGCCCGTGGTGTCTTGCGCCACGGGGATCGGAAATTCGCCGCCGGCGAGGAAGCTCGCGGTTTGGCCCGACATCGCCGTCAAATTCGGCTCGGCGAGCATCGTGATCAGGCCTTCTTGATCGAGGGCGTCGAGCACGCCGTCGATCGACGTATGCGCGGTATGGAACCCGCCGACCACCGAGAACGCGCCGGTGGGCGATAGGTTGAACAGCTTCGCTGTGGTATCGACGATAGCGCGGCCGTTGAACAGCCCGCCCAGGAAGTTGCCGCTCGAGCCGAGCGCGCTCCAGTTGATGCCGAGTTGCTGTGTGATGTTGCGATCGACTTCGGTGATGCGCACGCGCAGGTGAACTTGAATCGGTTGCGCGAGCGTCAGTCGATTGACGAGCGCTTCTTGATCGTGCAGATACGGCTTTAACGTTTGCGCGACGGCGTCGGCGTCTTGCGCGCTGGGCACACGTCCGCTCACCATCAAAGAGCCCGGCGCGCTCGTGACTGTCAGCCGCCATTGCGGGAAGCGCGCATCGAGCAGCCGTTGGATCGAGCCCGTATCGAGCGCGACCGTGATCGTCTTGCGAAGGATCGGGCGATTGTTCGCGCCGAGTGCGAACAACGTCGTCGTGCCGGCTTTCTTGCCGAGCACGAACACCGTTTGCGGCGTGGGGACGTGGACGTCCGCGACATCGGGATCGGCGACGAACACGGCGACGGCCGGTTGCGGCAACTGCACCATTTCCCCGCCGCCGGCCGGGATCGACAGCGCGGAATCCGTCTCGGCGGCGTGGGCCGGCCCCGTCATCAAGTAAAAGCAAGCGGCGACATACGCCAGGCCTGCAAAGATGGCGAGGAAGCGCGAGCGCGGATACGGGTGCCGGCGCCGCGGACCGATGCGGCTAAAGCGCGAAGGGAAGGGAATCGAACGAAACATCTTCAGTAGTCCTAAGCAGCAGGATGGGCGCTCGCGGCCGCGGTCGGCGCCGCGCCGGTCGGTGCGGCTGGCGGCGCCGGTGGCGCGCCCGAAGGCAAAGGCGGCATTAAGCCGGCCGATCCGCTCGAGAGCCCTAGCGAATCGCTTTGCTTGGAGCCGCGGTAGATGACGACATCGCGTGCGGTCGCGGCGGCTCGCGGCGCGCCCGCACGCGTCGGCGCGGCCGCCGGCGGCGTCATGGCGCGCAGGCCGCGCGAGACGTCGCGCGCCCACATCGGCGGCGTTTGCGGCTCGATGACGTCCTCGGCCTGGGAGGGGGTGCGATCGCGCGTGGCGAAGCTGCGCAACGCCAGTGAAAGCGAGCCCAAGTGCGCCGCCACCGTCACGACTTCCGCGCTGCGCGGCGTGACTTCGAAGGTGACCGTGCGCGCCCGCGCGTTCGCCGTGCTCGGCTTGGTGTCGTCGTCCTTGGGCCGCTTGAAGGCCGTGCCCACGGCCAGCACACGCACGCGCTCGGCGATCGTTTCGGTTTCGACCGTGCGATCGGATGCGTTCGTCGCGCCTGGGGTGGTGGCGATTTGCTGCGTCAGGAGGACGTCGACATAGTCGCCCGGTTCGATGAGGCCCGCATTGCCCGAGACATCGTCGATCGCCACCGAGATCGCGCGCATGCCCGGCTTGAGCGCGGCGGCGAGAAACCCCGGCGAACTCGGCGAGATGACGTCGGATGCGCCAAGCGGCGCGCCCGCATGGACAGCGTGACGCAGCAGGTCGCCCTTCAGATCGGCCGCGTCGGGCTGGCCTTCGACGAGCGCGCCTGTGGGCGCATCGCTGCGCGGCACGCTTTTCCAGGCGAGATCGCTATCGCGCAACAGCAGGCCGTCAGGCAAATCGGCCGCGGCGGCGCGAATGCGCACCATCGCGGGCGGCCTGGCGGGGCCCGGGCGCGAGGCGGCGATAAACAGCGCGCGCAGAACGAAGGCGCCGATGGCGGCGACGACGATCAAGGCGGCGAGCTTGAGGATGTTTTGCATGGCGACGGCGGTCCGTTAGATGAGCCGTGCGTGAATCGGGGGCTGCGAGGCCATGTGCTGTGGCGGCGCCGCATGCGCCAGCATGAGCGGGAGCCAAACGGCGGCCAGGCCGCCGATGGCCAGCGCCACGCCGTAGGGCACGCCGCGCGCGGGGGCAAGCCATTGGAGCTTCGATTCGGCCGCGCGAGTGCGCGAGATTCGGCCCGCTCCGAGCTGAACCATCGCGAGAACCAATCCGGCGAGTGACACGATGAAAAAGACGGTCGCCGCGTAGGCGGGACCGGTCCAAAGAAATACGGCGGCGAACAGCTTGGCATCGCCGCCGCCGAGCCATCCGAAACGAAACAATAGCGCCGCGAGCACGAATGCGGCGGCGCCCGTCGCCGCATGGGCTTCAATACCGACGCGGCTTTCGCCGCTAAGCCACGCATGCAAGAAATACAGCGCCGCGAAGCCGGCGACGGTTGCATTGGGCAGACGCCGCCGACGTAGGTCGGAGAGCGCCAAGGTCGACAGCACGGCGCTGGCTAGAGCGTTGATCAAGAACATAGATTCGCCTTTCGATCGACGTGAGCCGGCGCCGGCAGACGGAAGTCCCACGGCTAACCTGACGGCGGACCATGCGGTGCGCCACCAGGCTCCATGCATCAATGACCGTTGGTCTGAACGCTCGTCACGTGCGTGATCATGTTTTGAAACAGATTCGGCAAGCCGTCGGCGCCGCCGAAGATCGCGCCCGCTGCTGCGACGGCCACGACCACGATCCCGGCCAAGACCGAGTATTCGAGTGCGCTGACGCCGCGCTCGTCGCGCGAAAGGAACCGTAGGAAACGCAACATATTTAGGACTCCTTATTAAGAGACGAAGGGGGCCGCTGGACCACATTCGCAACAGGGGGAGGGAGACGTTTGCTCCCAAATTTGTTTACGGCAATCGTTTGCGCGGCTTTAGGGACGTTCGTAGGGTCCCCAATTCAAGCCGGGGCGAATCGATCCCGCAGGAATGCATTCTGACGGATCGTCGCGTGATCTAATGGCTTGATATAAAAAGGATCTTCGGTCTAATTCATGCCACTGCGGCGATATGTATGATGATTTCCATGTCGGTGTAAACGATAGCTAAGTTGTCCTAATCATCGCTGCGCACCGGCGCATGCCGCAAAACGAGAAAGGGCGCGCGGATGATCCGCGCGCCCTCGGAGCCAGACGATGCTAGGAGGCGATCAGTGCATGTCCACCGCGCGTCGTTCGAGCGAGGCCGAACCCGAGGCGGAGCGCGAACTTGCCTCGTCCGCTTCGCTGCAAGTCGTCTCGGGCTCGCGCGACACTCCGTTAAAGACGACATTGAGCAACACGGCCGACGCCGAGGCTAGCAAGATCCCGCTATGCAATAACGGCGAGAGCGCGTGCGGCAGTTGCGCGAAGAATTTCGGCGACACCACCGGCACGAGCCCGAGCCCCACGCTGACGGCGACGATGAACAGATTGTGCGGATTGGTCGTGAAGTCCACCCGCGAGAGCGATTTGATGCCGCTCGCCGCCACCATGCCGAACATCACGATGCCGGCGCCGCCGAGCACGAACGGCGGCACGGAAGCGACTAGCTGCGCCATCTTCGGGAAGAGCCCGAGTGTGACGAGGATCAGGCCGCCCATGGCGCACACGAAACGGCTTTTGACGCCTGTCACGCCGATGAGCCCCACGTTCTGCGAGAACGATGTGTGCGGAAACGAATTGAAGATGCCGCCGACGAGCGTGCCGAGTCCGTCGACGCGCAGCCCGCGCACGAGGGTGCGGCGATCGACGGGGCGCCCGACCATATCGCCGACGGCGAGGAACATGCCCGTCGATTCGATGAACGTGACGAACATCACCGTCACCATGGTGGCGATCGCCAGGGGATCGAAATGAGGCAGGCCGAATTCGAACGCATGTGTCTCGCTCCATTCTGTCTTTATGTGGGTGATGCAACGGTAGGCGCACGAAAAGGCGCGCACAAGACGCTGCCGGCTATTCCGCCCTTTTCGGCGCGGATATGGGCCGGCCGTATCCACGGTGTGCGCTCCCATTACGGGCGGCGACGCGCCGGCCGTGTCCTACCCGTTATGATGTCTATCTCGCGACCCATATCCCGGCGTCGGCGCATTTGCCCGGCGTCATGGCGCGCATGGACAACGCAGCGGCCGCCTACGACAGGACGGCGGCATCGAACGGCGCGATGATCGTCGGCTGGCAGGCCGACGACCGGCCGCGCGAATCTACCCCTACCCAAGGAGCTATCTCGTGAAGACGAAAGCCGCAATCGCATGGAAAGCAGGCGCACCGCTGACGATCGAAGAGGTCGATCTCGACGGGCCGCGCGCGGGCGAGGTGCTGATCGAGGTGAAGGCGACCGGCATTTGCCACACCGATTACTACACGCTGTCGGGCGCCGACCCAGAAGGGATTTTCCCGGCGATCCTCGGGCACGAGGGCGCGGGCATCGTGGTGGATGTCGGGCCCGGCGTCGGCACGCTCAAGAAGGGCGATCACGTTATACCGCTCTACACGCCCGAATGTCGCGAATGCAAGTTCTGCCTGTCGCGCAAAACGAACTTGTGCCAAAAGATTCGCGCGACGCAAGGCAAGGGCCTGATGCCCGACGCCACCTCGCGTTTTTCGATCGACGGCAAACCGATCTTTCATTACATGGGAACCTCGACGTTCTCGAACTACATCGTCGTGCCGGAGATCGCCGTGGCCAAGGTGCGCGAGGACGCGCCGTTCGATAAGGTCTGCTATATCGGTTGCGGTGTGACGACGGGCGTGGGCGCCGTCGTCTTCACGGCGAAAGTGGAGGCGGGCGCCAATGTGGTCGTGTTCGGCCTCGGCGGCATCGGGCTGAACGTGATCCAGGGTGCAAAGATGGTCGGCGCCGACAAGATCATCGGCGTCGACATCAATCCGGGCCGCGTGGAGCTAGCGAAGAAATTCGGCATGACGCACTTCGTCAACCCGAAGGAAGTCGAAAACGTCGTCGATCACATCGTGCAGCTCACCGACGGCGGCGCCGATTATTCGTTCGAATGCATCGGCAACGTGAAGACGATGCGCCAAGCGCTCGAATGCTGCCACAAGGGATGGGGTCAATCGATCATCATCGGCGTGGCCGCCGCGGGCGAGGAAATCTCGACGCGTCCGTTCCAACTCGTGACAGGCCGCGAATGGAAGGGCTCCGCGTTCGGCGGCGCGCGCGGCCGCACCGATGTCCCGAAAATCGTCGACTGGTACATGGACGGCAAGCTCAATATCGACGATCTGATCACGCATACGCTGCCGCTCGAACGGATCAACGAGGGCTTCGATCTGATGAAGCGCGGCGAGTCGATCCGCTCGGTCGTGTTGTATTGAATGCGAACGAAGGAACGCAGCAGCGCATCGCAGCTCAGCGCGGTACCCATGCCTTCACGGAGAAGCCCATGCTCGAATTGATCGAGACCCACGTGTGTCACGGCGGCACGCAAGCGATTTATCGGCACCAGTCGAACACGATCGGCCTGCCGATGCGGTTCTCCGTCTACTTGCCGCCGCAGGCCCGGCATGGCCGCGTGCCGGCCCTCTTTTATTTGGCGGGGCTCACTTCTACCGAAGACACGTTCTCGATCAAGGCCGGCGCGCAGCGTTTTGCGTCGGAGCACGGGATCGCGCTAGTCTCGCCCGATACGAGCCCGCGTGGGGCGGGGATCGCGGGCGAAGCCGACGATTGGGATTTCGGCCTGGCGGCCGGCTTTTACGTGGATGCCACCCGCGAGCCGTGGGCGCGCCACTATCGGATGTATTCGTACGTGCGCGACGAGCTGCGCGAAACGGTGACGTCTCAGTTGCCGATCGATGGTGCGCGCCTGGGCATCTTCGGCCACTCGATGGGCGGGCACGGCGCGCTCGTGCTGGCGCTGCGCAATCCCGACCTGTACCGCAGCGTCTCGGCGTTCGCACCGATCGCGGCGCCGACGCGTTGCCCATGGGGGAAGAAAGCGTTCAGCGGCTATCTCGGCGAGGACACGCAGGCATGGCGTCAATACGATGCCAGCGAACTCGTTGCTCGGCCCGAGACGCGACGTTTCGAAAACGGGATCCTCATCGATCAAGGCCTCGACGACAAGTTCCGCATCGAACAGCTCCACCCCGACGTGTTCGAGCAAGCGTGCTTGGCGGCCGGCCAGCCATTGACGTTGCGCCGCCACGAGGGCTACGACCACGGCTACTACTTCATTCAAACGTTCATCGAGGATCACATCGCGCACCATGCGCGCGCTTTGATCTAGCGTAAAGATTGGGCCTCACGGGCGTGCTACGATCGAGCGAACGTACGAAAGCAGCCGCCCGGCCCGTTTGAGCCCTTCGCTTGGCGCGCACGCGTACCGTCGCCAGCGAGCCAGCATGCCCATTCATTACCTTCGCGGCTTCACCATCCCCGAGCGCACCGACGAGACCAATCGTCGCTTGGGGCGCTCGCTCGCGTTCGTCGCCGGCGCGGCCAATGCGGGCGGGTTCTTGGCCGTCGGGCAATATACGTCGCATATGTCGGGGATCGTTTCCTCGACCGCCGATTTTGTGGCGCTCGGCGATCTCGGCCTCGCGGGGGCGGGATTCGCGTCGCTCGTCTCATTCCTCTCGGGGGCCGCCACCTCGGCCGTCATGATCAACTGGGGGCGGCGGCGCGCGCTCCGCAGCCTTTACGCGATGCCGCTGATGTTGGAAGCCGTGCTGCTGATCGCGTTCGGATTTCTCGGCGCGAACCTCGAAGCGCATCGCGTATTGTTCGTGCCGGCCACCGTTGCGCTGTTGTGCTTCGTGATGGGCCTGCAAAACGCGATGATCACGAAAATTTCAAAGGCCGAGATCCGAACGACGCATGTCACCGGGCTCGTCACGGATATCGGCATCGAGCTCGGCAAACTGATTTACTGGAATGGCCCGCTGGCCGATTCGGTACGCTACGGCTCGCCGGTATTGGCGGATCGGCGGAGGCTGGCCCTGCTGGCTTCCCTGTTGGCCGCGTTTTTCGGCGGTGCGCTCGCTGGCGCGATCGGCTTCAAACACATGGGCTTCGTGGCGACGGTGCCGCTCGCCACCGTGCTCGTTGCGCTGGCCGCCGTGCCGTTGGTCGACGATATGCTCGGCCAACGCCTGTAACGGGCTTATACGTGCGTGATCGGGCCTGCGTAGCGCGCGACGAGCGGATCCGTTGTGAGGAGCATCATCCCTTCGGCAATCGATTGCGCCACGAGCATCCGATCGAACGGATCCTTGTGATGCGGCGCAAGCCCTTTTAACGAGAGCACATGCTGATGCGTAACCGGCAATTCGATATAGCCGTTGTCGACGAGCGCACGGCGCAGTAGCCGCGAATCGACGCGGAAATCGTCCCGCCCCAAATCGCTCTTGATCGTAATTTCCCAAAGGCTGGCCGCGCTGAACACGAGGGCGTTGTCTTCGTCGTCCAATAATTCCAAGGCGGCGGGCGACAAGCGCTCGGGCTGCGCGGCAGCCCATAACAGCAAATGCGTATCGAGTAATAGGTTCACGCGTCAGAGCCTCCAAACAAGTGTTCGATGTGTCCCGCGCCGATTTGATCGAAATCGTCGGGCACGGCAATCTGGCCCGCGAGACATCCGAGACGGCGGCGCGGCCGGGTTTCAGCGGGATCGAGCGGGACCACCTTTGCCTTCGGCTTGCCCGCTTTCGCGATGATGAATGGCTCGCCGAGCGCGGCCTGATCGACCAGCCGCGACAAGTGGGTTTTTGCTTCATGGATGTTCACGATCTTCATGGCGTTCGCTGAGATGGACTAAGTTTGATTAGTTTAGCCGAATCCCGCCATTAGACCAAACGGCCTATATCGCCTCTTGCGCACCGCACCATCGAAAATCCCAGCCTCGCCTTGACAGGCTCCCTGTCGTATCCGATCATTCGATCACTGATTGAGCAATTGCTCTGCCAAAGAGCGATCGCTCAAAAAAACCATAACGCGCATCAGCAGAACGGGTTCCCCTCACCCTTCGGAGACAAGTTCGTGAGATTGCATGACAAAGTCGCGGTGCTGACGGGCGCCGCGAGCGGCATTGGCGAGGCGGTCGCTCAGCGATATTTGGACGAGGGCGCGCGTTGCGTCCTGGTCGACCTCAAACCGGCCGACGCCATCTGCTCCGAGCTCGTCGCACGCCATCCGGATCAGGTTCATGTGGTACGCGCCGACGTGACGCAGCGCGGGGACATCGCGCGCATCGTCGCGGCGGCCGTGGAACGCTTCGGCGGCGTCGACATTCTGTTCAACAACGCAGCGATCTTCGATATGCGGCCGCTGCTCGAAGAATCCTGGGATGTCTTCGATAAGCTCTTCGCCGTCAACGTGAAGGGCATGTTCTTCCTCATGCAAGCCGTTGCGCAGCGCATGGTGGAGCAAGGCCGAGGCGGCAAGATCGTCAACATGTCGTCACAGGCGGGCCGCCGCGGCGAAGCCCTCGTATCGCACTACTGCGCCACGAAAGCCGCCGTGCTCAGCTACACGCAATCGGCTGCGCTGGCGCTCGCCCCGCATCGCATCAACGTCAACGGCATTGCGCCGGGCGTGATCGATACGCCGATGTGGACCGAAGTCGATGCGCTGTTCGCACGCTACGAAGGGCGCGCGCCGGGCGAGAAGAAGCGCCTCGTCGGCGAGGCCGTGCCGCTCGGGCGCATGGGGCTGCCGGCCGATCTCACGGGCGCGGCGCTGTTTCTCGCTTCGAGCGATGCCGATTACATCACGGCGCAGACGCTGAACGTCGACGGCGGCAACTGGATGAGCTGAGTACGAACCGCGCTTTCCAGCGAAAGCGCACGTGCATTTCCACCACAACGTACAAGATTTAAGGAGACAAGCGATGCAACGCAATTCCGGCTCTGCCGTTCGACTGACACGGCGCGCGATCGCCGCCGGCGCCCTGACGTTGACGGCGATAGCCGCTGGGCAGGCGTCGGCTGCGACGATCACGATCGCGGTGGTGAACAACCCCGACATGATCGAAATGAAGAAGCTCGCTTCCGATTTCGAGAAGAGCAATCCCGACATCAAGCTCAATTGGGTCGTGCTCGAAGAGAACGTTCTGCGCCAACGCGCCACCACCGATATCACGACCGGCAGCGGGCAGTTCGACGTGATGATGATCGGCGCGTACGAGGCGCCGCAGTGGGGCAAGCGCGGTTGGCTCGCACCGATGACGAACTTGCCGGCCGATTACGACGTGAACGATGTCATGAAGCCGGTGCGCGACAGCCTGTCGTACAACGGCACGCTGTTCGCGTTGCCGTTCTATGCGGAAAGCTCGATGACGTTCTATCGCAAGGATTTGTTCGCGGCGAAAGGGCTCACGATGCCGCCCAAGCCCACCTATGATCAGATCACCGAGTTCGCCGACAAGCTGACGGACAAATCGGCGGGCGTCTATGGCATTTGCTTGCGCGGCAAGGCGGGCTGGGGCGAGAACATGGCTTACCTCACCACGCGCGTGAATACGTACGGCGGGCGCTGGTTCGACGAGAAGTGGAAAGCGCAGCTGACCTCGCCCGAATGGAAAAAGGCGGTGAGCAGCTACGTCGATCTGATGAAGAAGGACGGCCCTCCGGGGGCGAGCTCGAACGGCTTCAACGAAAACCTGACGCTGATGTCCTCCGGCAAGTGCGCGATGTGGATCGATGCGACGGTGGCGGCCGGCATGCTCTATAACAAGAGCCAATCGCAGGTGGCCGACAAGATCGGTTTCGCCGCCGCCCCGACGGAAGTCACGCCGAACGGCTCGCATTGGCTGTGGGCATGGGCGTTGGCCGTCCCGAAGACGTCGAAGAAGCAGGACGACGCGAGGAAGTTCATCGAATGGGCCACGGGCAAGCCCTATATCGAGCTTGTCGCGAAGGACGAGGGCTGGGCCTCGGTGCCGCCCGGCACGCGCGAATCGACGTACAACCGTCCCGAGTACAAGCAGGCTGCGCCGTTCTCCGAATTTGTGGAGAACGCGATCAAGACGGCCGATCCGATGCACCCGACCGCTAAACCCGTGCCCTACACGGGCGTGCAGTTCGTCGGCATCCCCGAATTCCAATCGTTCGGGACCGTCGTCGGACAGAGCATCTCGGGCGCGCTCGCGGGCCAGATGAGCGTCGATCAAGCATTGGCTGCCGGCAATGCCGCGGCCGATCGCGCCGTTCGTCAAGCCGGCTATCAGAAGTAACGCCGGACAGTGAGACGGCGGGCGGTGCGCGATAGCGTGCGCATCGCCCCCGTTGCCAAGCCGGCGAGGCGGGCGAGTCGCGTAGCGTACGCGTGAGCCAGCGTAGCTGCATGGGCGACGCTCGCCCGGCCCGCTCTCGATGTCATCGGGCTCGGTGACAGCGATCGATCAGGAGTCCGAAACGATGGGACATCTTCATATGCCGCTCTCGCATGCCGCGGAGCAAGACGCCTTGCCCACCCCCGAGCGCCGCGCCGGCTCGACGCGCTGGCTTGCGGCGCCCTCGGTCGCCGTGCTGGTGCTGTGGATGACGATACCGCTCGCGATGACGATCTGGTATTCGTTCTCGCGCTACAACCTGCTCAATCCCGATCAAAAGGGCTTCGCCGGGTTCGACAATTATCGCTACCTGATCACCGATCCTTCCTTTGTGCCGTCGATCGTCCACACGCTCGAACTGATCGGCTCGGTGCTCGTGATCACCGTGGTGGGCGGCATCCTCATGGCGATTCTTTTCGATCGCAAGTTCGTCGGGCAAGGAATCGCGCGGCTGCTCGCCATCGGGCCGTTCTTCGTCATGCCGACGGTCAGCGCGCTGATCTGGAAGAACATGATGTTGCATCCTGTGTACGGCGTAGTCGCCTCGGCGATGCGCGCGTTCGGTATGCAGCCGGTGGATTGGTTCGCCACCTATCCGCTCTCGGCGATCGTCGTCATCGTCGCTTGGCAATGGCTGCCGTTCGCGTTCTTGATTCTTTTCACGGCGATTCAATCGCTCGACGAAGAACAGAAGGAGGCCGCCCGCATCGACGGCGCCGGCCCGATCGCGATGTTCTTCTACATCACGCTGCCGCACCTGCGCCGCGCGATCGCCGTGGTGGTGATGATGGAGACGATTTTCTTGCTGTCGATCTTCGCCGAAATCTACACGACCACCTCGGGCGGTCCCGGCGATTCGACGACGATCCTCTCCTATTTGATCTACGCCCTCGGGCTGCAGCAGTTCGATGTGGGGCTCGCCTCGGCGGGCGGCATTCTCGCCGTCGTGCTCGCGAACGTCGTGGCGTTCTTCCTCGTGCGCATGCTCGCGAAGAACCTGAAAGGGGAATACGAATCATGAGCCAGCCGACCCTACCCGCCGCGCCGGCGCTGACCACTCCCGCGCCACGGCAGGCGCTGTCCGCCGTCAAGCGGATGCTGCCCGGCATGCTGGCGTGGCTCATTGCGCTCGCGCTGTTTTTCCCGATCTTCTGGATGACGATCACGGCGTTCAAGACCGAGCGCGATGCGTATTCGATGTCGCTCGTCTTCTCGCCGACCCTCGACAGCTTCCGCGAGGTGTTCGCGCGCAGCGATTACTTCTTGTTCGCCCGCAATTCGATCCTCATCTCCGTGGGCGTGACGGTGCTGTGCCTGTTGCTGGCGGTGCCCGCCGCGTACACGATGGCGTTTTTCCCGACGCGTCGCACGCAGAAGCTGCTGTTGTGGATGTTGTCGACCAAGATGATGCCGTCGGTGGGCGTGCTGGTCCCGATCTACCTGCTCTGGAAGAACGCGGGGCTGCTCGATACGGTCTCGGGCCTCGTCATCGTCTATGCGTTGATGAATCTGCCGATCGCGGTGTGGATGGCGTTCACCTACTTCAATGAGATACCGAGGGACATCCTCGAAGCGGGACGGATCGACGGCGCGGCGACTTGGCAGGAAATCGTCTATCTCTTGATGCCGATGGCGCTGCCGGGGCTCGCATCGACGGCGCTGTTGCTCGTGATTCTGTCGTGGAACGAGGCCTTTTGGAGCATCAATTTGTCGAGCTCCAACGCTGCGCCGTTGACGGTGTTCATCGCGTCGTATTCGAGCCCGGAGGGATTGTTCTGGGCCAAGCTGTCCGCGGCGTCGTTGCTCGCCGTCGCGCCCATCTTGCTCGTGGGCTGGGTTTCGCAGAAGCAGCTCGTGCGGGGGCTCACGTTCGGAGCCGTCAAATGACGGGATCGACGATGAGCGCGGGCGAATTGCGGCGCGATCGCGTGTTGATCTGCGATTGCGACGGCGTACTGATCGACAGCGAAGCGGTGGCCGCGAAGGTCCTCGTCAGCGAGCTGCAGGCGCGCTGGCCGCAGGTCGATGTCGAGCCGGTCGTATTGCCGTTGCTCGGGCTGCGCATCGAGCGCGTGCTCGAAGCGAGCGCGGCCGCGTGCGGCGAAACGCTCGCGCCCGTGGAAATGGACGCGATACGCCGAAGCGTGGAGGCAGCGGCCCAGCAAGCGTCGATCGTCGCCGGCGTCGATGCGGCGCTCGCGCAGATCGCGCTGACCAAGGCCTGTGCGAGCAATAGCTATACGGCGTATGTCGATGCGGTGCTCAAGCGCACGGGGCTCGACCGCTTCTTCGGCTCGCGCGTGTTTTGCGCGGATCGCGTGCAAAGGCCCAAGCCGGCCCCCGATATCTATATCGCGGCGGCGGGCGCGCTGGGTGTGTCGAACGCGGCTTGCCTGGTGGTCGAAGACAGTGTCGCCGGCGTCACGGCGGCGAGCGCGGCGGGCATGGTGGTGCTCGGTTTCGCGGGCGGCACGCATGCGGGGCACGCGGGCGGCGCCCATGTGGATGCGCTTGTGCAAGCGGGCGCGCAACAGGTATTCGACGATATGCGTGCGTTGCCGGCGCTCGTCGAGCAATGGATGGCGGGCCTCGCCGATACGGCGCGTGCCGCGAAGAACGGGAAAGGAGACGCATCATGGCAAGCTTGACGTTGCGCGGCATCGCCAAACGTTATGAAGAGCACGAGGTATTGCGGAACGTCAACCTCGACATCGCCGACGGCGAGTTCGTCGTCTTCGTCGGGCCGAGCGGCTGCGGCAAGTCGACGCTGTTGCGCATGATCGCGGGGCTCGAGGCGATCAGCGGCGGCGAACTCTTGATCGATACGGCGCGCGTCAATGATGTGCCGCCGGCCAAGCGCGGCATTGCGATGGTGTTTCAATCGTATGCGCTGTACCCGCATATGTCGCTGTACGACAACATGGCCTTCGGCCTAAAACTCGCTGGCGCGAAGAAGCCGGAGATCGACGAGGCTGTCCGCAACGCGGCGAAGATCCTGCACATCGACCATCTGCTCGATCGCAAACCGAAGCAGTTGTCGGGCGGGCAACGGCAGCGGGTGGCGATCGGGCGCGCGATTACGCGCAAGCCGAAGGTGTTTCTGTTCGACGAGCCGTTGTCCAACCTCGACGCCGCCTTGCGCGTGAAGATGCGGCTCGAATTCGCGCGGCTGCACGACGAATTGAAGACGACCATGATCTATGTGACGCACGATCAGGTCGAGGCGATGACGCTGGCCGACAAGATCGTCGTGATGTCGGCGGGGAACGTCGAACAAGTCGGCAGTCCGAATCGTCTCTATCACGCGCCGGCCAATCGCTTCGTCGCGGGGTTTATCGGTTCGCCGAAGATGAATTTTTTCGATGGCGTGGTGGAACAGATCGGCGGCGATGGCGTGTTGGTGCGCTATGCCACGGGCGAGACGCAGCGTGTGGCGGTGGAAACGCGCGGTGGGGCGGCGTCGGCCGCGCGGGCGTTGCAAATGGGGGCGCGTGTGACGGTGGGGATACGGCCGGAACATTTGCACCCGCAGCAGGCGGCGGTTGGGGCGGCGGCCTTTGGCGTGGCTGCGACGACGACGACGGTCGAGTCGCTCGGCGATGCGGCTTACCTCTACGCGGAAACGCCGGTGGCGCCCGATGGCGTGATCTCCCGTATCCCGCCGCTAGAACGGCATGAGCGCGGCGAGAAGTTGATGCTCGGCGCTGACCCGGCGCATTGCCATCTGTTTGACGAAGACGGACAGGCCTACGAACGCAAGATCGTGGAGGTGTTGTCGGCGGCGTGAGCACATAGCGCCAACGCGCGGCGTGCCCCAGCGTTGGCTCCGCCGATACGATAGCCGCGGGGGGCTCTCGTTTATGCGTGCTGGCGGTGGTGCGCCAGCATATAGGCGCGCAACAGCTTGTTTATGCGTGTCTGATAGCCCTGACCTTGTGCTTTGAACCAGTTGAGCACGTCGACATCGAGACGCATGGTCACCGCTTGCTTTGGGGGGACGTGAAGCTCGGCCCGCGCAAAGAATTCGTCGCCCAGTTCGGCGATGTCGCTCGTATCGATTTGCTCGTCTTTTAGCGCTTCGAGCCGCTTCCAATCAGTTTTTGACGTTTTGCTCATATCGTTTAGCTTCGCGTTTTGTCGCCCGGCGTGCGGACACTATCCGGATGGTCGATCCGCAGCGTTCGACGTAGACGACGACAGCCATGGTCGCCTTCATCCATCCGAGCGCAATCCAGCGCTCCTCGCCATAGTCGTCCCGGCCGTCCAGCGCCGTCAGCACGGGATGGTTAAACACGTCGATCGCATCGGAGAAATCGATACCGTGTTTGCGGACGTTGATCCGATTCTTCCCTTCGTCCCATTCGAACTGCACTGCTCAACCGCTCCATCATTGTATTGACATTTGTACGTACGCGCCAGTCGCTCGCACCTGTTCGCCGGTTAACCTCAAAACCGAACGTTCCATACCGGCAAAAGGGGGAACTATGCCCAGAAAGGGGGGGGCGAAAGCGTAGTAGGGCGATTTAGCCAGACGAGATGAAGGGACGATGGGGGGACGTGCGCGCTGCTGGCACGCACGTCTATCGATGAGGCAAGCCTACGAGCGAAAGATTGTCGATGTGGCCCTTACCACGACCAACGCACCCCCGCGTTGCCGCCGATCGTGCGCACGTGTTCGCCATCGAGCTGCGTGCCCCAACTTACCGTCGCGTAAGCACTGCCGTGCTTCGAGAGCTTCGTCACCAGCCCCGCATCGAGACGAGCCATGGTCTGGTTCACGGGCGTCGCGATCGAGGCCGTGCTGTCGTACGTTTGATGATCGCCGTTCGCGAACGCGTGCAACACATTGACGCCTACGTACGGCTGCCAGGTCGCGCCGAGCGCATCCCACGCGCCGGCGAAGCGCACGCCGAAGCGGGCGAGCACGGTATTGCCGTTGCCGAAGCTGACGTTGGAGATACCGTCGTTCAAATCGCGAATCGACAGATGCTGGTAGACGATCTGCGCTTGCGGCTCCATCGTGAGACCGTGGCCGAGCGCGATCGGGAGGCCAGCTTCGATCGAAGCCGTGACCGCCGTGCCGTGCGTGCTCGCATGAACGTTGTCGCTCGAGGTGGTATCCGCGCTGAGCGTGCTGCCCGACACGACGGAATCCGTGTACCAACCGCTCGGGCCGATATGCGTCCAATAGCCGGCGAGAGTGTATTCATTCACGGAGAGATGGCCGACATCCGCGCCAACCACGCCCACCGACGATCCGGTCACGCCGCCCGTCGCCCGCCCCATGCCGAGGTAGAAGCCGTAATGATTGCGATGGCCGCCCTCGACGCCGTCCGCGTACAGATCGTGACCGACTTGCGCGCCGCCCATCGTCCCGTCGAATTGCGGACGCACGTCGCCGCCCTGGGTCAGCACGCTATGGCTACCCCATACGCGGCCCCACCCTGCGGGTAGTCGGCCGGTCTCCTTCAGCAGCGACTGATCGCCTTGCCGCAAATGAAACTCGTCGAGCTGCATCCAATCGAGCTGACGCATGACGGCGGGCACTTCTGCGTACAGCGCGACTTCCGGGCGATAGAGCGTAATCGGCGCGGCGCTGGCGGCAGGCAACGGCGGGGTGCCCACTGCCGCGTTGGACGACGCGCCCGTCGAGCCGGTGGTGCCGCTGGAGCCGGTCGACCCGCTGGAGCCCGTCGAGCCCGATGCCCCGCTGCTGCCCGTGCCCGTGCCCGTGCCCGTGCCCGTGCCGGAGCCGCTGTTCGCCGCCGGCAACGTATTGCGCAAGTACCAGTTCTGCGACGTGCCCGACGTGACGCCGCCTTGGGCCAGATAGTATTCATACGCGCCCGCTTTGAGCATGCCGCCGGCCAGCGTGAACGCGTTTGAGTTGGTCGTCGCGCCGCCGGCCGCCTGTACGAGCTCGATGCCGTCCGACACGATGGCCGCGCCCGCGCCGCCGACGTTCGTCACCTTCAAGGTGGTCGAGCCCGTCGCCGAACCGCCGTTGATGACGAGCTTGTCCGAGGCCGAGCCGTCTCCGGCGAGCACGGTGTTCAGCGCAATCGTCCCGTTTTGGCCGACATAGCTCCCCACGTTCAACGTATTGCCCGCTTGCCCGTTGCCGCCCAGTTGCACCGAGCCGGCGTTCGTCAATTGGCCGCGAATCGTGAAGCTGCCTGGCGCGGAGCTTGTCCCGCCTGCGGTGGACGACAACGCATTGGCCACCGCGATCGTGCCGTTATTCGTGACGTCGCCGCCCACGCTGCCGTAACCGCCGAGCGTGGCGGAGGCGGCGACCGTCGCCGAGCCCGCGATCGAGGCAAGCGGATGCGAGGCGTCGCCGACGACCAGCGTGCCGGCCGTCACGTTCGTGTTGCCCGTATAACCGTTGGCGCCGTCGAGAACGAGCGTGCCGCTGCCGACTTTCGTCAGCGAGCCCGCGCCGGTGATGTTTTGCGCGATCGTCGATTGGAAGCCCTGCGTATCGATCGTGCCGCCGTTCGATGTGATGGACATGGCGCGCGTGCTGGCCAAGTCGAAGCTGCTGCCGAGCTGCAATGCGCCGCCGTCGAAGGTGACGCCACCCGAGGCGCCGCCCAGCGCGCTATCGGCCGATGCCGATACCGTCCCGGCTTTGAGCACCGTGCCGCCCGTGTACGTGTTGCCGCCGGCCGCCGCAGGCGCCAACGTCAACACCCCGGCGCCGTCTTTTTCGACGACGCCCGCGCCGCTTATCGTCCCCGCGTAGACGCCATCGATAGGCTGTTCGAATTGCACGAGGCCGTTGTCGAGCACCGCGGACGGCAAGTTTTGAGCGCTGGCCTGCAACACGGCGGCCTGATCGACTGTGATGCCGCCCGCGAACTGCTGGGCGGCGCCGCCCAGCACGAGCGTGCCTTGCTTCACGTCGGCGGCGATCGCGCCGACGGTCGCGCCGTTGACCGTCAGCGTTCCCGAGCCGGCCTTCGCCAAGGTGCCGGAGCCGGTGATGTCCTGTGCGATCGTCGACTGAAAACCTTGCGTATCGATCGTGCCGCCGTTCGATGTGACGGCGATGCCACGCGTGCTGGCGAGATCGAACGCACCGCCCAGCCGAAGTGTCCCGCCGTCGAATGTGACCCCGCCCGACGTTGCGCCGAGTGCGCTATCGGCCGATGCGGAGAGCACGCCTTGTTGAAGCACGGTCCCGCCTGAATAGGTGTTGCCGCCGGCAGCAGTCGGCGCGAGCGTGAGCGTCCCGAGGCCGTCCTTCTCCACGGCTCCCGTGCCTTTGATGAGGCCCGTGTAAGTGCCCGCCGTGTCTTGCTGGAACTGGACGAGACCGTTATCCGTCACGGCCACGGGCAGGCTTTGCGCGCTTGCCCGCAACGTGCCTGCTTGATCGACGAGCATCGTGCCGGTGTAGGTCGAATTGTTGCCGGTCAGCACGAGCGTGCCCTGCTTGACTTCGGCCGTTTGCAAGCCCATGCCGCTCAGCGAGTTCGCGACCGTCCACGTGCCGCTGTCTTGCTTCTGCAGTGTTTGGAAACCGGTGATGCCGCTTGGCAGCGTGGCGGCACCCGTTCCGTTCAACGTGAGCAGGTTCTGCCCGCCGCCACCGTTGATCGAACCCGACACGCTCGATCCGGTGAACATATTGAGCGTATCGTTGCCGCCCGCGAATACGAGGTTACCGATCACCGCGCCGCGGTTGGTGAACACGACGGCGCCGTTGCCCGATGCGCCCATCACGTTGCCCGGCGCTTGAATGACCCCCGTTGCGTTGTTGATGACGGTATTGCTGCCCGATACGTTCTGAAACCAAATGGCGGCCGAATTGATCCCGCGAATCGTGCCGTTATTGACGATCGTATTGCCGGTGCCTTCCGGGTTGACGGCTTCGGCTTGGCCTTGCGTACCGCTCGACAGCACGGTCGCGCCTTGCTCCACGGTGAGCGTGCTGTTGTTGCGGAAATCGATCGTGTTGCCGCCGGTGCCGTAGGTGCCGTTGGTGCTGACCGCGCTGTTTTTGACGAGCGCGCCGGATTGCACGACGACGTTCGCATTGTCCGACAGCGCAATCGCGCTGCTGTCGCCGACGACGATCTGCGCGTTGGCGCCAACGGTGACGTTGGCGCCTGCCGCTGTGGTCGGGCCGGCGCCGATCATCGTTGTCCAGGGCGAAGGCGCGCTCGTATCGCATGTGGTCGTCGAGCCGGAGGTCGTGCAGTTTGCATGAGCGAGCGCCGGGATCAAGGCGAGGTAGCCGAGCACGGCGATCGTCGTGGCCTTCGGGCGCGGGCTAGGGGCGGGATTGAACCGGTGATTTTGTGCGGGGCGCGGCCGCGCGTCGCAGCTGGGCCGAGCGTTAAAAGAGGAAGATTTGCGCATTTGGTTTCGTTAAGTATTGGATCCCACTATTTGAAACGTGGAAGTTGGGTGTTCCGCTCAAGGCGCGAATTTATAGAGATTTCCCGGGTTGATTTCTTAACTATGTTTTATTAAACAAACAGGGAAAGACGGTGCTTCTTATTCGGTTGATGTTTTGGCTGTTAAATATCGACGAGTTACATAAAAGCAAACGTTTGCTTGTGATTGATTAAGGAAATCCGGAATTTGATGTAAGCCGCGTCGAAGGCGTCCGTCGGCGCCCGGCCAAGCTGGCGTTTAGGGCGGCGCGCACATTTCGCAATCGCATGCAAATGGCGTATGCGAATAGGGCGGCGCTATAACGAATGCGCGTAGGACGCGAATTTGACTGTGATGTGACAAATGAAGCCGGCCCGTGAATCGTTAAGAATCGCCCGCTCATCACTCGCCGTGAGAGTCCGAAACAAGCGCGACCGCGAATATACGGAATGGACGCTGCCCGGCACGCAAGCGGCGAATAAATCAGACGACGAGAAGGTGCGACGAGCCGCGCCCTGCATGTCGATTTCCGCTCTTCTCAGTCGTCGTCTAGGATCGAAGGGGTTCTCCCTTCTCACTAGGAGCTCAACATGCCGACTAACACCGTCCGCCTTCATCGCGTGCTTCGTTCAACCCCCGATCGGGTCTATCGCGCGTTCCTCGATGCTGGCGCCCTGGCAAAATGGCTTCCCCCGAACGGCTTCACCGGGACCGTTCATCATTTGCAGGCGGAGGTAGGCGGCAGCTATCGCATGTCGTTTACGAATTTCACGACCGGCGGCGGGCACTCGTTCGGCGGGGACTATCTCGAACTCGTCCCGCATGAACGGATCCGCTACACCGGCAAGTTCGACGATCCGAACTTGCCCGGTGAGATGCAGACGACGATTTCCCTGCGTCAAACGCCGTTCGGCACCGAGCTCAACGTCGTGCAGGAAGGGATCCCCGAGGTGATTCCCGTTGAGGCGTGCTACCTCGGATGGCAGGAATCGCTTGCGCTATTGAAGCTGCTCGTCGAAGCGGAAATTCCGCAATAGGCGCACCTAGCGCGCTTTCGCGGGCTTAAGCTTGCTCGTGCGCGGCGAGCGCCGCGCGAGCGCAGGCTTCGTCGGTGACGAGGCCCGACAGCCAGCCGCCCTTGAGCACGGCCTGCACCGCGCCGTGTTTGCGCTCGCCGCCGGCGAAACCGATCGTCGGCCGCTGCGGCGGCGAATCGAGTGGTACGCTCGTCACGCGCCGGCCCGTTGACGATTCGACATGCTTGCCGTTCGTATCGATCGGCAGGCCTAACATTTCGGCGACGGCCCCGCGCTGGGTCAATTCGCCGACCTCATCGGCCGTAATGAAGCCGTCGACATGCAGCGGACATTCGGGGCCGATATCGCCGATGCCGACGAAGGACACGTCCGCCTGCGCCGTAAGCGATTCGACGATGCGATACAGACGGTGGTTGACCCACTGCGCCCGCTCGGCTTCGCTATCGGCGATCAGCGGCGCCGGCAACAGAAAGTGCTTGCCGCCGGTTTTCTCCGAGATATGCAGCGCGACGTCGTAGCGATTGGACGAACCGTCTTGCGCGATCGCACCGACCATCGAGACGAGCCGATGCTGCGGCCGATCGATCTGCCCGAGCTGATCGACGGCCGCTTTCAGCGTACGGCCGCTGCTCACCGAGATGATCATCGGCTTGTCTTCGCTCAAGTAGCGCTCCATCACCTGCGCCCCGGCGACGGCCAGCTTGCGATCGATCGCTTCGGGCGTGTCCTCATCGACGGGCACCACCTCGCACATCGCGAGCCCATAGCGCGCCTTCAACTGTTCGGCGAGCGTCAGGCAATCGGCCAGGCGGTGTTCGATACGCACGCGAACGAGATTCTTTTCGACGGCGAATGCCACCAGGCGCTGCGCGACGGGTCGCGATACCTGCAATTTCTCGGCGATCTCGTTTTGCGTGTTTCCCGCGACGTAGTAGAGCCAGGCCGCACGCGTGGCCAGATCGAGTTTTTCGTTGGATTTGGAAACGGTGGACACAGTGCTAATCGGGGCCGCGAGAGAGATAAAGAGAAAAATTAAGCATCAAGCCAGCCGGGCGCGCGAGGGTTCGAACAGCGGCCGGACGTGACGGTAGAGCTCGCGGTATGCATTCAGGCGAAGCCGCAACTGAGCATGACGCTGCGGGTTCGGCGCGAACTGCGCGACGACGGGCGGCTTCGCCAGCACTTCTTGCGGATTGCCGCCGGCCGCCAGCCAGCCCAGGCGAGCCGCGCCGAGCGCCGCGCCCGTTTCGCCGCCGCCGTGCTGGCGCGTCGTGGTCGCCAGCGCGTCCGCCAGGAGCTGCGCCCAAAACGCGCTGCGCGCGCCGCCGCCGAGCAACGAAAACGCACTGGGCGCCGTGCCGGCCGCCGCCAATGCATCCAAGCCGTCTGTCAGCGCAAGCGTGACGCCTTCGAGCACGGCATAGCCTAACAGAGCGCGATCGGTGGCGTGCGTCATGCCAAAAAAGACGCCTTGTGCATAGGGATCGTTGTGCGGCGTACGCTCACCCGAGAGATACGGCAGAAAGATCGGCGCGGCTTCGAGCGCTTCCGGTGTCAGGGCCGCGGCTTCGCTGATCAACGTCGGCTCGTCGGTACCGGTCAGCTTGCAGACCCAGCGCAAGCAGCTCGCGGCCGAGAGCACGACGCTCATTTGATGCCAGCGATCGGGAATCGCGTGACAGAACGCATGGACGGCCGAGGCCGGATTCGGCGAAAAGCGATCGCCGACCACGCATAGCACGCCGGAGGTGCCGAGCGATACGAAGCCGTCGCCGGGCTCCGTGGCGCCGATGCCGATGGCGCTCGTTGCGTTGTCGCCGCCGCCGGCCGCGACGATGACCTCATGGCCGAGCCCCCATTCGCGCGCGATGTCGGGCCGCAACACGCCGGACGGCGCGCTGCCTTCGGCCAGCGAGGGCATCTGCGCGCGGCTCATATTGCAGGCGTCGAGCAGGGCGTCGGACCAATCTCGCCGCGCCACATCGAGCCACAACGTGCCGGCGGCGTCCGAAGGATCGGACACCTTGTCGCCCGTCATGCGCAGTCGCAGATAATCTTTCGGCAGCAGCACGCAAGCGGTGCGGCGAAAGATATCGGGTTCGTGCCGCGCTACCCATAAGAGCTTGGGCGCGGTGAAGCCGGGCATGGCCAAATTGCCGGCCACCGCGTGCAGTTCCGGGGCGCGCTCGGTGAGCAGATCGCATTCTTCGACGCTGCGCATGTCGTTCCACAGAATGGCGGGACGCAGCACGCGATCGGCCGAATCGAGCAAGACGGCGCCATGCATCTGGCCGGACAAGCCGATACCGCGCACTTGCGCGAATGCGTCGGGGCAGACGGCGCGCAGTTTCGCGATGGCTTCGCAGGCGCCGCGCCACCAATCGGCCGGGTCTTGCTCTGCCCAACGCGGATGCGGCCTGGAAACATGGAACGGCGAGCCGGCGGTGGCCAACACACGCGCGTCGGGCGAGAGCAGCAGGACTTTTACTTCGGACGTGCCTAGGTCGATGCCGAGATACATGGCGGGCGGCCCCTTGGTCGATGCGATTCGTGACGAAGACGAAGCAGGGAGACGAAAACGTGATGCGCTACTTTAGCCGCGCGCTGCGACGCGCGCCAATAGGATCCGCGCTCACGCGCTCGTTCGCTGCTTCACTAGCTCGCTAGCGTGACGCGATCCATGCGTCGACGCGTGCCAACGCGGCTTCGATGACGCGCTTGAGCCGCGCATCCTGCGCCAGGACGCCCCAAAGCGCCTTGGATGCGCAGAATTGCGTGAGCGGTTCGTCAGCGGCGAACCAGGCGCGCACCGAGGCTTCGTCGAGCAGTCCGTCTTGATAGGCATACGGCAATGCGCCTTGGCGCCAACGATCGAGAAAGCGAAAGAAGAGCGCCGGCAGGATCGCCGTGGCGTTCGGCTGCGTGTCGCGCGCAAAGCATTCCGCGATCGTGGGCGCGATGAAGCCCGGGATTTTAGAAAAGCCGTCGGCCGCGACGCGTTGATTCGTATCCTGGATGTAGGGGTTGCTGAAGCGATCGAGCACGACGTCGCGGTAGCGCGCCAAATCGAGCGGGCTCGGGGTCAAGCACGGAATGACGTCCTGCGTCACATATTCGAAAGCGAAGCGGCGGATGTCTTCGTCGAGCGTGCCTTCGTGAATGTACTGGTGACCGACGAGCGTGCCGGCCCACGCGATGCAGCTGTGGCTCGCGTTGAGAATGCGGATTTTGGCTTCCTCGTACGGATGGACCGATTCGACGAGTTCGGCGCCCACACGCTCCCAGGCGGGCCGGCCGGCTTTGAACCGATCTTCGATGACCCACTGGATGAACGCTTCGCCCATCACGGGGCAGGTGTCGTACACGCCGGTGGCCTCGAGCACGCGGGTGCGCACCTCGTCGGTCGGGCGCGGCGTGATCCGGTCGACCATCGAACTCGGGCAGCTTGTGTTTTCGTCGAACCACTGTAAGAGCGTCGTTTCGCCACGCGCCTCGAGAAACGCCCGCATGCCTGCTTCGAAACGTTCGCCGTTGCTGCGCAAGTTGTCGCAGCTTTGCAGCGTGACGGGGCCCGAGCCGTTCGCGCGTCGCGCGTCGAGGATAGCGGCTAGCGCGCCGTAAATGGTCGTGCGCGCGCCGGCCAAATCGGCGGCGAGATCGGGGTTGGCGGTATCGAGCCGATCATGATCGTCCAGGTAATAGCCGCCCTCGGTCACCGTAAACGAGATGATCTTGCAGGCCGGATCGGTTCCGGCTTCGATCAAGGGCGCTAGCGTCGGCGACCAAGGCAGCACTCGCTCGATCGATCGGATCGTTTCATAGGCGCGTTCGCCCTGCGGCGTGACCGTTTCGAGCGTATAGACGCCGTTTTGCTTGGCGAGCGCCTCGAGCGTGGCGTTCATGTCGCCGCGAATGTTGCCCACGGCCAAGGACCAATGCGGCTCTCCGGCCGCCGTTACGGCCGCCAGCCGATGCAGATACCACGCTTGGTGGGCGCGATGGAACGATCCGACGCCCAAATGCAAGATGAAATTCGACTCGGTGCTGCGCACGCTCGCCATCGCTTGTCTCCCGCTCCGAAACGGAGCTTTTGTTCTGCTGATGAGCGAATGATCGGTTTGCCGTGAGCGAAAGTCAAGGTTTGGTGCAGCGAAGGGAAGTGGGTGTTGAATGATTGAGACCAGTTATTGGTGCTAATATTAGGTCTTGTTTGTTTGGGGGCCCCTATGCCACACACCATTCTTGCCAATACCACCGCAAGCGTATCGGAGCTTAAAAGGAATCCGATGGCTACGGTCGCTGCGGGCGAAGGATTCCCCGTCGCCATTCTGAACCGCAACGAACCAGCGTTTTATTGCGTACCTGCCGCCGTGTGGGAGGAATTGCTCGAGCGTCTTGAAGACATCGAGCTCAATGCGATCGCCGACGCGCGCGCTGATCAACCGGCGATCAAGGTGCGCTTGGATGACCTATGAACTAGCGTTTCTCGAGCCTGCATTAAAGGAGTGGAAAAAACTTGATGCGACAGTACGGGAGCAGTTCAAGGCGCGTCTGCTGGACAGATTAGCGTCGCCGCGCGTTCCGTCGGCAAAGCTGCATGGGCATCCCGATCGCTACAAGATAAAACTTAAAAGCATCGGCTACCGGCTTGTCTACGAAGTGCGCGATCGTCAAATCACCGTGGTCGTCGTGGCAGTCGGTAAGCGCGAGCGCGACGCCGTCTATCTCGCGGCCGCCAAGCGATAGTTAGCGTCGACGCAGCAAGCTGGCCCCATACACCAGCGCCGAAAGGGCGGTGATCCAGAAGCTGGTAGGCCAATCGGTGTAGAACGCCAGCGTCACGCCGAGCCAAGCCTGGGCGAGCGCGAACAGCGCGGCCAAGCCGACGCCGGTCGCAAGCCGCGTCGATAGATTTTGCGCGGCTGCGGCGGGCCCCACCATCAGCGTAAAGACGAGCAGCACGCCGACGATCTGCGTGCAGGCGGCCACGGCGAGGGCGGCGATCGCCAGGAACAGCACCGAGACGAGGCGCAGAGAAACGCCCTTCGCTTCCGCGAGTTCCGGCTGCAGCGTCGCGAACAGCAGCGGCCGCATAATCGCGCCCAAGGCGATCAGGCTGGCCGCGCCGATACCGGCGAGCACCGCGAGCGTGGCGTTCGTCACGCCGAGCACGTTGCCGAACAACAGCGCGGTGACTTGCGTGGCGTACGCCGTGAAGAAGTGAAGAAACAATAAGCCGCAGCCGAGCGCAAGCGAAAGGACGACGCCAATTGCGACATCGCGGCCGGCCAAGCGCTCGCCGAGCGCTCCCATCGACACACCAGCGGCAAGCGTGAAGCCGATCATCCCCCAAAGCGGCGAGATGCCGATCAGTACCGCCCCTGTGGCGCCCGTGAAGCCGACGTGCGACAGCGCATGCCCCGCGAACGTCTGCCCGCGCATGACCAGAAAATAGCCGACGATGCCTGCGAGCACGGCGACGATCCCCGACGCCGCGAACGCATTCACCATGAAGTCGTATTCAAACATCGTGGGTGTTTCCGTGTCCGTGTGAATGGCCGTGGGGAGCCGTCGCGCCTTGGCGGTGATCGTCGTGCGTGTGCCCGTGCTCGTGTGAGCGATGCGAATGAGCGTGACCAGCCGCACCATCGTCGTGCTCATGTTCGTGGTCGTGTTTTTCTACCTCAACGTCGCCCGACATCACGAAAATGCGGCCATTCACGCGCATGACATCAATCGGTGCGCCATACAGCCGCGACAGCACCGGCCGCGTGATGACTTCATCGACGGTGCCGAGAGCCGCCGCGCCGTTGCCGAGGTAAAGCACACGATCGATCGCATTGAGCAGCGGATTCAGTTCGTGCGCCGAGAACAGCACGGTGATGCCGAGCTCGCGCTGTACGCGCCGCACGAGCTCGACGACGATGCGTTGGCGGTGCGGATCGAGGCTGATGAGCGGCTCGTCGAGCAACAGCAGTTTCGGCCGACCGAGCAGGCACTGTGCGAGCAGCAAGCGCTGGCGCTCACCGCCCGATAGCTCGGACAGAGGCCGCGCGGCCAGGGCTTGAGCGCCGACGAGATCGAGCACGCGTTCGACATCCGCGCGCGTCGCGGCATCGGCGAGCGGCAGGCCCCAGCGGTGACCGTCGGCGGCCATCGCGACGAAATCGCGCCCGAGCACGCGCCGGCTCGCGAGTGCGCTGCGTGTTTGCGGCATGTAGCCGATGGCGGGATTGCCGCGCGCGATGTCTTCACCGTCGATACGAATTGCGCCGCGCGCGACGGGTACAAGCCCTAGCACCGCACGCATGAGCGTGGTCTTGCCCGCGCCGTTGGGCCCGAGCACGCCGATGAACTCGCCTGCGCCGATGGTGAGGCTAGCGTCCTTGAGGATCGTGCGCCCGGCCAACTGGAGCGAGACATGATCGAGTTCGAGGGCCGGAGGAGCGACGTGGCGACTGCCAGCGCCGGGGGCGTTGGCGATGGGCGGCGGCGCCTCGCGCCCGAGGTCGTCATTCATCGTCAACGGGCCGCTAGCGCATTGGCGAGCGCATCGACTTGGCCGCTCATCCACTGCTGATACGTTTTGCCGGCGGGCTGCGTCTCGGTCACGCTCACGATCGGCACGTGCGATTGTTTTGCCAACGCGAGCATCCGCTCGGTGAGTTTGCTGACGGCCTGCGCGTTATAGAGCAACACGCGGACGCGCTTGCCGCGCAGGTCTTGTTCGAAGGCGGCGATATCGGACGCGGCCGGTTCGGTTTCGTTCATCACCGAGAGCTGAAAGCGTGCATTGCGCGTCGTTAGACCCAGGGCTTCACAGAGGTAACCGGCCACAGGCTCCGTCGCCGTGACCGGCACGCCGGCATACGACTTATGCAACCGCTCGATGTGCGCTTCCATCGGCGCCAACGATTTGACGAAGCGATCGAGGTTCGCCTCGTATTGCGGGCGATGTGCGGGATCGGCCGCGCTGAGCGCCGTGCTTACGGCGCGTGCGACGGCCGGCATCGTTTGCGGCTTGTACCAAAGATGGGGGTTATCGCCCGATTTGGCGCCGACGAGACTCGCTGCGGCGATCGCCGTGCGCTTCGCATTGGGCGAGGCCGCGAGCAGCTTGTCCATCCACGGATCGTAATCGGCGCCGTTATAGACGACGAGCGCGGCGTGTTGCAGCGCGCGCGCGGTTTTCGGGCTCGCCTCGAACAAGTGGGGATCTTGATCGGGATTGCTGAGGATGCTCGTGACGTCGACGTAATCGCCGCCTATCTGTTTGGCGACATCGCCATAAAAGTTTTCGGCCGCGACGACGTTGACGCGTGTTTGTTGGGCGAAGGCGGAGCCGCAGGCCGCGAAGGCGGCGAACGCCAATATGCCGAACGCAAGGCCCAAACGTCCGGCTGACCGAGCGATTGTGCGAAACAAATTCATTCGTTCTCCTAAATGTGCGAGCCCACGGTGCTCAGCGATGGGCGGCCGGGGCGCGTTTGCGTTTGCATTCGCTGCACAGCCCGCTCAATTCGACGACCTGCTTATGCACTTCGAAACCGTGTGCGGGCGGCGAGGACGAGAGCCGTTCGGCCAGTTCCTCGCCGGGAATTTCCAGCGTATCGCCGCAGCGTTCGCAGATGAGGAACTGGCTTTGATGAGGTTTGCCGATTTCGCAGCAGGCGACGAAGGCGTTGCGCGATTCGATGCGATGCACGAACCCGTGTTCGACCAGAAACTCAAGCGCGCGATAGACGGTGGTAGGCGGCACGCGGCCGCGCTCGGGCTCTAGCGCGGCGAGCAGGTCATAAGCGCCGATGGGCTTGCCCGCCGCGGCGACCAGCGCATAGACCTGACGCCGCAATTGCGTGAGCGCCAAGCCGTGCTCGACGGCGTAGGCGTCGGCACGGGCAAGGCGCTCTGTCAGAGAGTGAGGATCGGCAGGCATGGACTGGTCCGAAGGGGAAAGGGCACTGACGAGATGATATAACATATCGATCGACTTTGTGGCGGCGCCCCTCTCTCGGCTTGCCTTTTGTTCTGTTCGTTCCAGATCGCGGACAACCTAAGCGGATCGGCCATGTGCCGCGCTGCCCAGTATCTGAATGCGGCGCCGGGTTCGCGCGACTCCCGACACCACGCGCCTCACCTTCACTGCCGAGGGCTTCTACCATGTTCGGTTGGGGCCAGCGAGGCCCTTCGGACCTCGACTGCGTCGGTCGAACTCGCCTCGCAAACGGGGGTTGAGATTTTCGCCGCGTGGGAGATGTTTTGCCGTATTGCTCACGGAGATGGCGGCATGGCGAACGAATATGGACACGCGGTAATCGGCCACAAGAATAGCAAGCACGCCAGCGCGCCCGTTGTTGGCAATACGAACCCGCAACAGCTTCATCTTCAACGGATGAGCATTGATAGAAGCAACGCATGGAATCAGACGCATCCGCGGGAGGAAAAGCGTAAGAAGCCGCTGAAAGTGCCCAAAATAACAACGTTTCAACAACTTTTTGCCTTCACCAGCGCGCTGATGATCGCCGGCGAATACGTGGTCGATGCAGAAGAAAGAATCGGTGCGCAAAGCAATCCCGCATATCCGAAGCCTCGTGGCGCGTTTGAATCGGGCCCAGAAACCGATGGCAGTGCGGAAGCGGAGGATCAATTCTCCGAGAATCAGTATTCCGGCGATGCGCCGGTCTCTGATTCGGCTGGCGCCAGCCGATCGTTATATACGGGAACAGCAGACGAGTTACGCGAGATGCTTGGCCTGAATCGGTGGAAAAGCGAATCACAGGTGGAAAACACCGAGCCGGGTATGACGATAGACCGCGCAAAACGTAGCAATCAAAATGGTCACCGCAAACATAAGTACGCGAAATATGTCGTTGCACGGAACACTTCGAACATCGCACCGTCTCTCGACCCGACGTGTATGACCACCGTTCAGAACGTGTTTGAGAGACTCATCACGAGAGTCGAGCTTGGCAAATTTTGGATGCGAATGGCCGGCCAGGACCCGATGAAGATTCATACAATTCGATCCATAGGAGGGCTCAGTGATCAACCCTCGGAAAATTTAACTGGAATTGAAGTGTACATCATGCTGCAAAAAACAGCCTGGAGCCTCACCCATAACGCCTCATCGGAATTCAAAGTATTGCCCGACCTAGACGATACATTTCATGATATGACTGCCTCGATAGAAGAGCAGGCATATGCCACCATGCGTGATAAAATCAACGGCACGTTGATGGAAAAATACGGTTGGAATTCGCTTTTGGGGATAGGCGACCATTCAGTGCGTGACATCACCCTCAATGAGCCCACTTCCTTCCTAGGGATACCTACCGGGTGGTCCAGCGTCGCGACTTCACCTGCCGGATACGTACTCGAATACGAAGGATTCTTGGGGCAAAAGTTCGCCTTCGTGATAGCCCCGGGACATTGCGATCTACTCATCCCCATTCCGCTGGATCGTCCCGGTCAAATCGACTTTATTCGCAAGAATGCGCATCTGTTCTTCAACCCGGATATCAAACTCAATGGAGAGGACTACGGCACCAAGTACACCATCAGCATAGACGAAGACAGGAGGTATACCTACGTCGACCAAGCCATCGAGGCAATTACGAAGACTCTGGCCAGTCGCATGGTGAACGCCCTTAAGGACGATGCATTCGGCGAGACTAGGCGAGAAAAAATGGTCAACCTGTTGCAGTGGCACTTTCCGTTTTATAGCGCATGGATTGCGTATAAAAAGCGCGAATACAAGGAGGCGGCTGTCCGCCTTGTGCTGGACGCGGTTGCCCTGGCAGGTGGCCCATTTGGCCGCGGCCTGAAAAAAATCGGGGTCATTCTTAAAAGCGGAACGCTGCAAAAAGTGGGTAGTGGATTGACGAAGTTGTCATGGCTGGATGCGCCGGGGAAGGTTGATGCGGCCAAGGTGTTTTTCCCGATTAAATTCTCGGGCAGGTTAGGAGGGCCGGGGGGCAGGTTCATGGCAAAACAAATAGCCGGCGAGTACAACCAGGGCCCGGAGACCAACACGTTAAATCAGATCATAGACAAGGCCTACAGCGGAAGAAAAACGGACAAAGAGAACATGGAAGGTCTGCGGCAGCAGGGGAATCCCTAAGGCGTGCCGCTGCGTTTAAGAGAGGTGCAGCCGGAGATAACCGTCGCCGCGGACGAATGCCAGGCCCTCGCCGTTGGGCTGGTTGTGGGCCTGTCAGGCATCTATGCGGCGATCGCCAAAAACGCCGCCACGGCGATCATGCACCCCCCGAACAGATACCCTTGCATCTTGATCGACCTCGCGCTGTTGAACCGGTCGAACATGAGCTGCCCGCCGTAAATCCAAGGAAAATGACAGGCCGCGCAAAGCAGCGTGAAGACAGCCGTGATCTCGATCACCTGCATTGCCAGCGGCAGATTAGGGCTCATGAACTGCGAGAACAAGACAAAGATCATCGAATGGATTTTTGGATTCAGCGACACCGAGACGAATCCGTCGAATGCGCTCAACCGCGGCATGGCGCCCCGCTCGCTCGGCGCGGACGATTTCATAAAGCCATACGCGAGGTAGAGCGTATAGGCGATGCCGGCCCACTTGAGAACTTGCGCGGCTTGCGGATAGTCGTGCAAAAGTCGGCTCAACCCGAGCCCATAGACGAGACACCAAACCACATTGGCCGTTTCGAAGCCAAACCAAAAAGGTAAGGTGCCTCTTAACCCATATCGTCCGCCCGCCGCTGCAAGCACCGTGTTTCCGGGGCCAGGGCTAATGATCATCGGCACGGAAAAGCCGACGATGAGCATCCATATCTCAAGCGAAATCATCCATACCTCGTCATGGGGTGGTCGTGCCGACATTAAACGCAGCTTTCCGCCCATCACCCAAGCGAGCTATTTTCATAGGCTCGATAAAGTGGGATTATCGAGCGCATGCGCCGCTTACCTCCATTGGGCGCGCTGCGAGCCTTCGAGGCCGCCGCGCGTCACCTGAATTTCACCTTGGCCGCCGCCGAATTGCATGTGACGCAAGCGGCGATCAGCCATCAGGTCCGCCAGCTCGAAGAGTGGCTCGGTCTGCGCTTGTTCGAGCGGCGTGGCCACGCGCTCACGATTACCGACAAAGGGCGCGACTATCTCGCGGAAATCACGCTTGCGCTTGATCGGATCGCCACGGCCACGGCGCGCGTGAAGGACGGTTTCGATGGGCCGTTGCGCGTGACGGTGCTGCCGTCGTTCGCCGCCTGCTGGCTGTTGCCCCGCCTCGACGCGTTTCGCGCGCAGCATCCCGATATCGATTTGAAGCTGACTGCGTCGGCGCAGCGGTGGGATGGCGCCGACGATCGCTTCGACGTCGGTATTCGATCGGGGCTGGGGCGATGGCCCGGGTTGACCGCGGACCTCATCGCGCGCGAATCGCTGAGTCCTGTTTGTGCGCCGTGGGTGGCGGCGGGTCCACCGGCGTTGGAAGTACCCGCTGACCTGCGGCACGCCGATTTGCTCCACGACACGCCGCGCGATGGCTGGCGGCGTTGGTGCGAGCGGGCGCGGGTCGCCGATCTCGATCTTCGAGCTGGCCTCGCCTTCGACGATGCGGCGCTCGTGTTACAGGCCGCCGTCCAAGGACAGGGTGTCGCGCTCGGCAGGTTGACGCTGGCCGAGCGCGATTTGCGGGCGGGGCGGCTCGTTCAGCCGTTCGAGGTTTCCGTTCCGAACGATTACAGCTATTGGCTCGTGTATCCGCCGGCGAAAGCGGAGCGCACGGATATCGCGGCGTTTCGCGCATGGCTGCTGGTACAGGCGGGGCACAGGGAGGCCAGCCCCTCGCAAGGGACCGACGCCGCCCGCAGCGAAAGCGGAGCGAGCGAACTCGAGCCCGATGCGGTCTAAACGAGCGTGTCAGCCCGGCCGTGGCTGGCGTCAGTCGATGCGTTACAACACCGTCCGCACGTGCCACAGCTCCGGAAACAGCACGACATCGAGCATCTTGCGCAGATAAGGCGCGCCGCTCGTACCGCCGGTGCCCTGCTTGTAGCCGATGATCCGCTCGACCGTCGTCACATGGCGGAACCGCCATTGGCGGAACGCGTCTTCGAGATCGACGAGTTCTTCGGCCATCTCATAGAGCTCCCAATGCTGCGACGGGTTGCGATACACCTCGAGCCAGGCCGCCTCGACCGACGCATCGTACGTCGTTGGCTGCGTCCAATCGCGCTCCAAGCGTTCGGGCGCAATCGAAAATCCGCGCCGCGCGAGCAATCGCACCACTTCGTCGTAGAACGAGGGCGCCTCGAGCGTCGCTTTCACTTCGGCTAGCACGTCGGGCCGGTGCGCATGGGGCTTGAGCATCAGCGCATTCTTATTGCCGAGCACGAATTCGATCTGCCGATACTGATACGACTGAAAGCCCGACGACGTTCCGAGGTAAGGCCGCATCGCCGTGTATTCGGAAGGCGTCATCGTCGCCAGCACGTTCCACGCTTGCACGAGCTGCTCCATGATGCGCGAGACGCGCGCCAGCATTTTGAAGGCCGGCGGCAATTCGTCGCGCTGCACGCAGCCGAGCGCCGCGCGCAATTCATAGAGCGCGAGCTTCATCCAGAGCTCGCTCGTTTGATGCTGAATGATGAACAGCATCTCGTTGTGATCGGGCGAGTGCGGGTGCTGCGCGTGCAAGATCGAATCGAGCGACAGGTAATCGCCGTAGCTCATCGATTTCGAGAAATCGAGCTGCGCCTCGTGCCAGCCGGCCTCGTTCGACGGCACGTGCGGCGCCGCGTGCGTCGGCAAGTCACCCGCACCCGCGGCGTCGCCGCCGCCGTGTCCGCCGTGTCCAAACGGGCAGCCGCCTCTCGCGTGAGAAGTCTGCTCGGGCGCGTCGGGCGCATCGGATAAGCGCATATGTCCGGTCATGTCGTCCTCCTCGGCGGCCTAGGTTACGGAGTGACGAGCGGCGAACTCGGGCGCGCGCCACGCATCGGTTTCGAGCACATCGCGCAGCGTCTCGACGGCATCCCACACATCGACAAAGCGTGTGTAAAGCGGCGTGAAGCCGAAGCGCAAGACACGCGGCTCGCGGTAATCGCCGATCACGCCGCGCGCGATCAGCGCTTGCATGATTTCATAGCCGTGCGGGTGTTCGACGCTGACATGCGAGCCGCGTTGCGCATGAGCGCGCGGCGTAACGAGCGTCAGCGGCTGCCCGGCGCAACGCGTTTGCACGAGATCGATGAACGCATCGGTGAGCGCGAGCGATTTGCGTCGAATCGCCTGCATATCCGTTTCGAGGAAGACATCGAGGCCCGCTTCGACGAGCGACATCGAGACAATGGGCTGCGTGCCGCACAGGAAGCGGCCGATGCCTTGGCCCGGCGCGTAGATCGGGTTCATCTCGAACGGCGCGCGGTGTCCCCACCAGCCCGATAGCGGCTGGGCTAGCGCATTTTGGTGACGTTTGGCCACCCATGCGAACGCCGGCGAGCCGGGGCCGCCGTTCAGATATTTGTAGGTGCAGCCGACGGCGAAATCCGCATGCACGCCGTTCAAATCGACGGGGACCGCGCCGGCCGAGTGCGCGAGATCCCACAGCGCCAGCGCCCCGGCGCGTTGGATCACCTGGGTGAGCGCGCCCATGTCATGCATGTAGCCGGTCCGATAGTTGACATGCGTGATCATCGCCACGGCGGTGTCGTCGTCGATTGCGTCGGGCAGCTCAGCGGGATCGTCGACGAGCCGCAGCGAATAACCGCGATCGAGTTGCTCGATGAGGCCTTGCGCGATATAGAGATCGGTCGGGAAGTTCGCGCGCTCGGAAACGATCACGCGCCGGCGCGGGTCGCGTTCGTCGGCCATGCGCAGCGCCGCCGAGAGCAGCTTGAAGAGATTGACGGAGATCGTGTCGGTCACGACGAGTTCGTCGGGGGCGGCGCCGACGAGCGGCGCGAGCTTATCGCCGAGGCGGCGCGGCAACGCGAACCAGCCGGCCGCATTCCAACTGCGAATGAGGCCTTCGGTCCATTCGTGCGCGATGACGGCTTGTGCGCGCGCCGCCGCCGCGACCGGCGGCACGCCGAGCGAATTGCCGTCGAGATAGATGACATCGGGCGCGAGCGCGAAGCGTTCGCGCAGCGGAGCGAGGGGATCGTCGCGATCGAGCGCGACCGCATCGTTACGGGTTTTCATTGAGCGGATGCCGACAAGGTGAAGAAACGAATAAAGATCGAAACCAAACAGCCATCGAAACGCGGAGCCTGCGCGCCGATGAATCCGAGCGACAGGACCGGGCGCACTTATTGCCGGCTATCCGGCGGATGCCGTCTGAGCACGGCGCGCACGGGGCTGGCGTCGAGCGTGGTGAATTTGAGCGGTAAGGCGATCAATTCGTAGTCGCCGGGGGCGACGGCGTCGAGCACGAGCCCTTCGAGGATCGACATCCGATGAGTGCGGATGCGCCCGTGGGCGTCCATCGTTTTGGATTCCTGCGGATCGAGCGAGGGTGTGTCGATGCCGATCAGCAACACGCCGCGTTCGGCGAGAAAGTCGATCGTTTGGGGGGCGACGGCGCAAAAGGCGCTGTCCCACTGGGTGACAGGCGCGCGCTCGTACGTACGCAGCAACACGCGCGGCGGCAGCGCATCGGCATGACGCGCGAGGTGTTCGGGCAGCACGAGCGGGGCGGCGCCGAGGCAATGAATGACGCGGCACGGCCCGAGATACGGCGCTAGCGGCACGGCGCCGATCGCGGCGCCGTTGGCGTCGTAGTGCAGCGGCGCGTCGGCGTGCGCGCCCGTGTGCGGCGAACACGTGAGACGCGCCACATTCACCGGAGAGCCGGCTTCGATGCGCCACACTCGTTCGATATCGACGGCCGTGTCGCCCGGCCAAACGGGGGTAGTCGCGTCGATCGACGGCGAGATATCCCAAATTGTCTCCAGCATGTCTGCTCACTTATCGGGTAGCTTGCGTCGATGATAGGCAAGTTCGCGCGCAAAGTGCTTGCGAAATTCTCGCCACTAAACGGCTAGACTAGAACATAATTCGAGATAAACCTAAAAAGGGGGCCAAAAATGAACGCGATTTCGCTGGACGCCACCGATTGCCGCATCCTGAGCGTCCTCCAGAACGAAGGCCGGATCAGTAATCTCGATCTCGCCGATCGCATTTCGCTGTCGCCGTCGGCGTGCTTGCGCCGGCTGCGGCTACTCGAGGAGCAAGGCGTCATCGAACGGTATCGGGCTTGTCTGAACCGCGAGGCGCTCGGCTACGAGCTCGAAGCTTTCGTTCAGGTTTCGATGCGCAACGATCAGGAGAATTGGCATGAACGCTTCGCACAGGCCGTGCGCGATTGGCCGGAGGTGGTCGGCGCGTTCGTGATTACCGGGGAAAGTCACTACCTGCTGCATGTGCTCGCGCACAACCTGAAGCACTACTCCGAGTTCGTATTGAACAAGCTATACAAGGCGCCGGGCGTGATGGACATTCGTTCGAACATCGTCCTGCAGACGTTAAAAGAGGACTCGGGCGTCCCCGTTTCGGCCGAAGGCGGCACGCGTTAGTTTGACGCCCTGCCTAAGAAGAATCCAAAAGCGCTCGGCCGAGGGGTGAATCCGTCCTAGATTCGTCCAAATTCGAGCTTGCCGCTCGCTTCAGACCTAGCTTGGTCGCTCTTTCCGATATTGCAACGGAGGCGAACATGAAGTGGAAGGAAGCGGCCATTGTGCTTCTCGATCCTGCGGACAGGGTCATTCGAGACGCGGCTTATGTCTGGCGCGAGCGGTATCGTATTCCGACCGAGCGCAGTTTCTCTTTTCGTTATCCGAGAGGCCGAGCCCTGGCCGGCGAGGTGCCGCTCGGTTTCCAGCCGCTCGAACCGGGGTCGTTGTCCTTCTGCGGGCTCGGCACGAAGCTGATCGTGGTCAGCCACGGCTTGCCCGAAGGCCTGGCGGTGCAGCGTACGATCCTCGGCGCGAGGGAGTGCTCCAAGCTGCTGGCGGGCTGGGGCCTGAAAGAAGTCGGCTTGTTGGCGTTCAAGGGATGTCTGATCGGGAAGGGCGGGTTCCTCGATCGGCTGGTCGGGTATTTGTCCGCGCGCAGCATTGGCGTGGGCTGGCTGATTGGCTATAAGGACGTATCGATGACGCAAACGGTCATCATCGATACGCCGACGTCGGGCCCGCGCACGACCGGCTACGAGGCGATCGGCACGCTTGATCTGTTCGTGCGCGACGCCAGACGCAAACTGCCTGACGACGAGCGCGTCAAGGTCGTCAAGGGCAACCGGTTCGTCGTGCCGCCGGGCGGGCCGAGCCGGCGGTACTCGCCCGGCGCGACTTGGGTTTGAACGCGCTTATCGGTCGCCGCCTAGCGGTTCGCTTTCAAGCGCGCTTTACAGCGGCTTGACCCCGTGAAATGCGCCGCCATGAAAAATGAGCGGCGCGATGTCCTCCGCATCGGGATGGACGCCGCAGCGTTCGACCTCGCCCACGAAAATGACGTGATCGCCCTCTTCGTAGCGGCTGCGGTTATGGCACTCGAACCACGCCAGGGCACCCTCCAGCACGGGCATGCCCGTATCGCCGGCCGCATGCGGGACGCCCGCGAAACGATCGCCTTTGACCGTCGCGAAGCGCTTGCACAGATCGAGCTGGGTCGCGGCGAGCACGTTGACGACGTAATGGCTGTTGGCCTGGAACACCTGCATCGACGCCGATTTCGTCGCCAGGCTCCATAGCACGAGCGGCGGATGAAGCGAGACCGAGTTGAACGAGCTGGCGGTGATTCCGATCAACTGGCCCGATGGCGCGCGCGTCGTAATGACCGTCACGCCCGTGGCGAATTGACCGAGCGCGCGCCGGAAGGCGGCCGCGTCGAAGTTCGGAGGGCTCGCGCGCTTCATCGGGGGCACGCTCCGGCGTGCAATCGGGCGGCCGCTTGCGCCGCACGTGAGAAAGCGGGCGAAAAAAAGAAGTCCAAAGTCGAAATTTCGGTGGGTGAATCGGCGTACAAGCCGAGATTTTAAAGGAATCGCCGGAACTTGCCGTACACGCGCGCCGGCCGTCGGGTGGAATTGCCGTTCGCGTTGGCTCGCACCTTGTGTCAAAACGCACTAAGCTTGTCT